>Ga0268285_1000215_pt1 | contig 36014 bp, 31 predicted proteins | sample saktaG_2_FD_190144 | JGI IMG/M metagenome (GOLD analysis project Ga0268285, IMG submission 190144) | Saline water microbial communities from Sakinaw Lake, British Columbia, Canada - sak_2013_06_06_120m | ecosystem: Environmental > Aquatic > Non-marine Saline and Alkaline > Saline ... | reverse complement strand
TGGTCTATCGAAGTGAGCAATCTTTTCGCAAGCAGGATACGATCGGAAACTGAATTACTTTCCATATCGAGACTCGTTGCGGCCGGCTGTATCTGAACGCTGAAAGAATCTTTCTTTTGGTGGCAGTTGATTCCGATACCGGCAATATAGATTTTCGATTTTATGCCTCGTCTCCGCTCGGCATGAAGAAGCTTTTCACCCTGAGCGGAGTCGAAGGGTGAAATCGGCAATGACCTGGATTCGAGCAGAATGCCGGCAACTTTTTTGCCGTTCAGCATGATGTCGTTAGGCCACTTGATTTTCGCCTGGCTCCCGCCCGTTCTGCCTATGGTTTCGGCAACCGCCACGGCACAGGTTAGCGAAAGCAGCTCGGCATTAAGTTTATTTTCGATCAGGACAATTGAGCAAAGAATGCTGTCGGCCCTGCCGCTGAGCCATTTGTTTCCTACCCGTCCCCTGCCTGCGATTTGCTCTTCTGCGAAGATAACCATGCCGTCGTTTTGCTTATTTTTTGCGTACTCGGCGGCAATGTCGTTGGTGCTTGACGTGCTGTCGTAGACGAGGATTTTCCCGCCGATGCGTTCGGTCTTCAGGTGCGCCTTTATTTTATCGGGATCCAGCAGGTCGGTTATCTGATTTTCGATTTGTGATTTGCGATTTGCGATTTTGAATTTGTTATTCGTCATTCGTCAATAACCTGATTTTCGATTTACTGATTTGGCTCACGATGTGGGAGGCCACAATCATAAATACAAAATCATAAATCGTTTATCTGTCGAGTCCGATGTCAACGGCTTTTGCCGAATGAGTTATCGCACCGATGGCGATTCTGTCGATGCCGCACTGTGCAATCGCAGAGACGTTGCTTAACGTTATATTTCCCGATGCTTCGAGCAGCGGCTTTTTATGTTTGCCGCACATTTTGTCTCGCATCTCGACGGCGTGTTTTAGCTGCCATTGGCCCATATTGTCGAGCAGGACAATGTCGATGCCGGGAATATCCAATACATAGTTGAGCTGGTCATCGACGTGGTCAACCTCAACAGCGACGAATTTGACGCCTTTGACCTCTTTTGCCTCAGCAACAATTCCCCGCAATTTGCGATGGAAGTCCCTGCCTAATTGCGCAAGATGGTTGTCTTTAATCAGAATACCGTCATACAGTCCAAGCCGGTGATTGTATCCGCCGCCGCAGCGGACCGCGTACTTTTCGAGCAGCCGCCAGCCGGGCATCGTTTTGCGCGTATCGTAAATTCGTGCTTTTGTGCCCTGAATCGCCCTGACATATTTCATCGTTGTCGTAGCAATTCCGCTAAGCCGCTGTAGAAAATTGAGCATAACCCGTTCGGCGCTGAGCATAGGACGTAAAGGCCCTTCGATTATGCCAAGTTTACTTCCGACGTGGGCCGACTCGCCGTCGCCGATGCGTACATCCAGAACGAGTCTTTCGTCATAGCTTTTGAGAATCTCCCCTGCAATAGCCATTCCGCACACAACAATTTCTTCACGTGAGATAATGGTTGCCTTGGCTGTGGTATCATCTTTGAACAGAAGCTCGCTTGTCTTATCACCCTGTCCAAGGTCTTCTTCAATTGCCATTTGGATAAGAGGCCGTACTTTTGCCAGATCAAGTTTTTTCATTGTTCTCTTTTCCTTTTACTTAGAATTTCCAGACGAAGTTGCTTTTTTATTGTATCTTTTCTGCCTTTTCGTGGCTAAGAAGTCACTTTTCTTTTTTCTTGAGTTGACTATAACCAGTTCGGGCAGCTCTTTCAATTCCCGCAACTGGTCCCTCAAAAAAGCGGCTCGTTCAAAATCCAGACTTTGTGCCGCTTCGAGCATTTCCTTTTCAATCTGAGAAGCCAATTCGACCTTCTCGTACTCCGAATCCCCGAAACGAACCGCCTGCCGGGCAGTCTGCCTTGCCTTAATCTGATCCGTTAGGCTCCTGCGGATTTCCTTCTTTATCGTTTCGGGCGTAATATTATGCTCTCTGTTATATTCCAACTGAATTGTACGGCGTCTTTCTGTTTCGTCAATAGCTTTCTGCATCGAGGGTGTAACCTTATCGGCGTACAGGAATACGCTCGCGTTGACATTTCGTGCGGTTCTGCCGATGGTTTGAATCAGCGAAGTCCGGCTTCTCAGGAATCCTTCCTTGTCCGCATCGAGAATAGCGACGGCGGAGACTTCCGGCAAATCCAGGCCCTCCCGAAGCAGATTCACGCCCACCAGCACGTCAAAATTGCCGCCACGCAGGTCCCGGAGTATCTCAATTCTTTCGAGCGTATCGATTTCGCTGTGCAGATAGCGGCATTTGAAACCTTTTTTCGTGATGTAGCTCGACAGGTCTTCGGCCATCCTTTTCGTCAAGGTCGTAACCAGGACGCGCTCTTTGACTGCAACTCGTTTCTCGATCTCGCCGAGCAGGTGTTCAATTTGATTGCTGGCCGGATATATGAATATCTCCGGGTCCAGAAGCCCCGTCGGCCTGATGACCTGCTCGACAACCTCATTATCGCACAGCTCCAGCTCAAACGGCGCCGGCGTGGCCGAGACGAAGATGACCCTGGCCCAGCTTTCCTGGAATTCCTCGAAGCGCATCGGCCTGTTATCCAGCGCGCTGGGCAATCTGAAGCCGTGCTCTATCAGGGTCTCTTTTCTGTGCCTGTCGCCGGCCCACATTGCCCGCACCTGCGGAATCGTAGCGTGAGATTCGTCGATGAACAAAAGGAAATCCTTTGGGAAATAGTCAATCAGCGTGTAAGGTCTCGATCCGGGCTGCAGACCGGCCAGGTGCCTGGCGTAATTCTCGATGCCGCTGCAATAGCCGATCTCCTGCATCATTTCGACGTCGTACATAGTCCGGGCCTGCAGCCGCTGGGCTTCCAGCAGCTTGCCTTCGCTTCGGAGTGTTGCCAGATGTTGTTTAAGCTCGGCTTGTATGCTTTCAATAGCGGCCTCGATTCTTTCGCCCGGCATAATATAGTGCTGAGCCGGATATATGAAAACCTGCTCTTCGACAGCGAGAACTTCCGCCGATATCGGGTTTATATAACTTATGTGCTCTATTTCATCGCCGAAGAACTCAATGCGAATCGCAAAGGATTCGTAAGCGGGATGCAACTCCACCACGTCGCCGCGGACCCTGAACGTCCCCCTCTGAAAATCGATATCGTTTCTGCTGTACTGGATATCCGCCAATCTACCGAGAAGGTCGTTTCTGTCGCAGCGGTCGCCCTTACGAATGGCTACGACGCTGGCCTTGTAATCCTCGGGCGAACCGAGTCCGAAGATACAGGAGACGGATGCAATGATAATACAATCATCCCTCGTTGAAAGACTGGTCGTGGTCGAAAGACGGAGCCGGTCGAGGTCGCTGTTCTTCGAAGCATCTTTTTCGATGTAGATATCCCGCTGGGGAATATACGCTTCCGGCTGGTAATAATCGTAATAGCTGACAAAATACTCGACGGCATTTTCAGGAAAAAGCTCTTTGAATTCTTCATAGAGCTGGGCGGCCAACGTCTTGTTATGGGAAACGACAAGGGCCGGCAGATTGTGCTGAGCTATGACATTCGCCATCGTGAACGTTTTGCCGCTGCCGGTCACGCCCATCAGAGTCTGGAATTTCCTGCCGGCGTGCAGTGCTTCCACAAGCCGCTCAATAGCCTGAGGCTGGTCACCCGCAGGTTTATACTCATTGTTCAATTTGAATATACCCATGTTAAATAGCTATTGTAACCTCAGGTTTTACAGTTTTCACTGGAAAACTGACATATAGCCGATATGAAATAACGAATAGAAGAAGATCAAACCAAATGTTGTTTTCTATTCGACCGGATTTGGATAAACGATAGCCGCGAGCAGTGCTCTTCCGTATTTCTGCCAGAGAGTTTCCGAATCGAGCTGCGAGTCGGCTTGCAGCATTTCGAATGTTATTATCGGAATGCCTAATGTGACCCCTGCGTATGAACCGAGCGAGCCCGGTCTTGCGCCCAGCTTCTTTACCGGAAGGGCGCAATATTGCCCCATGCGATCGGCTAACATTCGTCCCGGCCCGTCATAATCGATGCAGTTCAGCGGCTGATGGATACTGACGATTCGGTCCGGCGTGTACTGCATTATTACCTGCCGGATTGCGCGGGCCTCCGGCTCGGAAAGTGCGGTTAGTCCGGTCTGCTTACTGTTGACTCGGTTTGCCGCCTCGAAATTACGATTGAGATCCACGCCCTTAGCGTTATAACGGCGACTATTTGCCATGCCGTCAGGATTTGCCACAGCCATAAGCACGACCTTCCGCCCGGCCAGCATTTCCGAACGTTGCCGCAGATACCAGGCCAGACGACGAACGAGCGGCGTTCCTGCAGGTTCGTTGCCGTGGATTGTCGCCATTATTAAGGTTACATCCGATCCATCGCCGAGCACAAGGCACATTATAGGCCGTTGCTGAACCGATGTGCCGACAATACGATATTGTGCCGAAAACACAATCTTCGGCAATTCACCAACAATCTCCGGGTACCTTACAGGCTCGACGCAGCCGGCAAAAACCAGAACGCCAAACAAAACACAAACTGCCGAAATTTTGGCCCATTTCTTATTCATCTCAAACGCCTTTATGTATTCATCTCTTTGTTATAGAATAAGAACTCTGCCCCATTATAAAGACTTGCCGTTGAGAATAAAGACAAAAATCAATTCTCTGCTTTTTGCGGCTCTTCCGCTTGACTGCCAAAAAAGCTTGAGCAAAACCTCCCGCTCTGGTAGACTATCGCTTAAGCTTATGGAGTCCTGCTTATGCGGTAATAGCAGAAAATTGAATCTTAATTCGAGGTTAAAGATGAACGTACTTTTAATCGGTAGCGGCGGACGCGAGCATGCAATCGCCTGGAAGCTGGCTCAATCGAAAGACCTGGGCAAACTCTACATCGCGCCGGGCAACCCCGGTACAGCCCAGTGCGGCCAGAATATTCCAATTGACTCTGATGACAGCAGCAAACTTCTGGAGTTCGCACGGCAAAACAACGTGGGGCTCGTGGTGGTTGGCCCGGAAGACCCCCTTGCAGCGGGCGTGGTCGATAAGTTCGAGTCTGCCGGCATAAAGGCGTTCGGCCCGAGCGCCAAGGCCGCTCAACTCGAAGCGGATAAAGCATTCGCCAAGCAGCTCATGCGATCCAGCAGCGTCTCCACCGCTGAAGGCAGAACTTTCGATAGATTCGAAGATGCCAAAGCATATATAGCCAGCAGGGACGAACCGGTGGTAATCAAAGCCGCAGGCCTTGCCAAGGGTAAAGGTGTTTTTGTCTGCAACGACCCGTCTGATGGAATCCTGGCCGCGGAAAAAATCATGTGCGACAAAACTTTCGGCTCGGCGGGCGATAGAATTATCGTCGAAGATAAACTGCTCGGCGAAGAGGCCTCAATCCTGGCGTTTGTCGACGGGCGAAATATTTATATTATGGAATCAGCGCAGGACCACAAGCCCATCGGCGACGGTGACACCGGACCGAACACAGGGGGAATGGGCGCTTACAGCCCGGCTCCCGTGGTGACTGAAGATTTGACGAACCAGATCACGCGGGAAATTCTCGTGCCGGTGGTTGACGGCATGAATCGCAGCGGCGCGCCGTATAGGGGAGTGCTGTATGCCGGGCTGATGATTACCGCGGGCGGGCCCAGAGTGCTGGAATTTAACGTCCGTTTCGGAGACCCTGAGACCCAGCCTATCCTCATGCGGCTAAAAAGCGATCTGCTGGAAGTATTATTAGCCGTCTGTGACGGCACGCTGGATGAGGTTAAACTCGAATGGGATCCCCGGCCGGCGGTTTGTGTAGTTATGGCTTCGGGAGGTTACCCGGGCGATTATCAAAAGGGCAAAAAGATAACCGGCCTGGAAGAAGCCAGTAAGCTCGATGACGTGATAGTATTCCACGCGGGCACCAAAGACCAGGATGGAGATATTGTCACTAACGGCGGCAGAGTACTGGGTGTTACGGCACTGGGCCGGACAATCGCCGACGCAAAGGCAAGGGCATATCAAGCTGTAGATAAAATACAATTCGACGAGGCATATTGCAGACGGGATATTGCCGATAAGGCGATTAAACGAACTAATAGCTGATAAATGATAATTAATTATGGCCCGGCACAAATCTCAAAAACGGATGCTCAATACGATAATCCGGTGGCTTATCGCAGGATTGATTTTGGCACCTCTTTCGTGGTTTTTCTACATTGAGGCTGGCAGGGTTCTATCTTATATCACCATACAACAGATTGCTAAGCTGACCAATACCAAGATAAGAACCGGATTGGTAGATTTCCACACAGACGGCTCGGTCTACATCGAACAGCTTGTAATCAGCCCCAAAGAGCAAAATGGCCACGACACTATACTCAAAGCCGAAAAGGTGCACGGACAATTGAGTGTAGGCAGCGTGCTTTTACTCCGGCCAAGATTAAAGGTCATAAATATCGACGATTTCGTCTTCACCGCCCAATACGATTTGGACACGGGCTGGTCGAATTTATCCGGCCTCAAAATCAAATATAACAAGAGCAACCTCGGCAGGATGCCTCGAATTAGTCTAAAAGCGGGAACGCTGCAATATAGCAAGATTTCGAACGGACAGGCGCAAGTCGCTGTTTCAGTGCCCATTGATGCGGACTTTGGACTCGATAAAGATTCAGAAGACGGCTATAGTTTTGAAATAACGACAGCTACGATGTCTTCCGGTCTCGCCAAGAGCCGTTTAGACGGATTGTGGAAGCCGGGCATCGTGACAATTGCAGGCGGAATTTCTTCTGTAGATGTCCCTGAGCTTGAGATGGCCTGGTTCGTAGACGTACTGGCCGCCGAGCTCAAATACGACCGGAATCGTGATTTCTCACTGAAGCTGAGCGTGCCGGATTTGGAATCGAGACGCAACGAGGCACTGGACAACCTTGCATCAATCGGGCCGATTTTCCTGGGCAAGGCCGGCCTATTTACGGCTTTGCAGGGTTTTTTTGACATGTACCAACCTCATGGAATGGTGGATGCCGAACTTGAGATGTCCGGGAATTTAAGCCGGCTGAGCAAAAGTACGATGGCCGGTAACGTAAATTGTAAGGATGCCGCATTCTGCTATAACAAGTTTCCGTACGCGATAGAGCACCTGACCGGCCGGATTGATTTTACCAAAAACAGCGTGACTCTTAATAAGCTGAGCGGCAAACACGGCAAGACCCAGCTTTTCATTAATGGCTCATGCAATGACTTCGGGCCAAACCTGAACTACGATATCCAGATCACGAGCGACAACATGCCTCTGGACAATGACTTGTATAATGCACTGAAGCCAAGGCAGAAAGAATTCTGGTCTGCCTTCTCCCCTACTGGATTCGCGGCGATAGATTTCCAGCTAAATCGACAGACGCAAACGGGCAAGGAGATGAAACTGACAGTTGACCTGCACCACTCTGAAGCCGTATACCGGAATTTTCCTTATCCATTGGAAAATCTTACCGGCAGGCTTTTATTCAATAGAAATAAAGTAGTCTTTTCGGATGTTGTTTCGCAGGTAAGTCAGCGCAAGATTACCCTGAACGGCGAAATAGAAACTCGCGGCGACGACAAGCCGCCCATGTATGATTTTTTAATCAAGGTAAATAATGTCCCGCTGGATGCAACACTTGAGACGGCATTAAAAGAGAAACAGAAGAATTTATACGAACAATTTTGTCCCGCCGGTTTAGCTGACGGCCTGATAAAAGTATCGACACAAGATTCCGGGCATCCAACCGTTATTGCCGGTTTGTCTTTCAAGAACACTTCATTGAAGTTAGAACAATTTCCGCTGCCTGTCTCGGATATAACAGCGAAGGCCATATTCACACCGGAGCTGATAAATGTCAAAGAATTCGCCGGCCGGTATGGCAATGATTCGATTTCCCTGACCGGCCAAATCCATCTGGATCAGGAATACCGGCAGCCACTGTATCAACTGGCGATAAAGCTTAAAGAGACTCTATTAAACGACGATCTGTTCAATCTGATGCCCGGCTCGCTGAGAAAAATCGTCTCAGAATTAAAACCGGAGGGAAGGGTTAATCTCATTGCCGATTTAAACAAAGAGAGCCTCACGGAACCTCCTGATTACAGCATTACATTGGAATGTCTGCGTGACAGCGTTAATATCCCGAAGTTCCCCTATCCACTGAAAGATATAACCGGCACCTTGACAATAACCGATAATAGTATAAAGCTCAGGGATATTACGACAACCACAGATGTTAACAATCCAATAGACTCGAACTTGCCGACAATAAAACTAAACGGGGAGATAATTCTAACTGACGATACTTACAGCAGCGTTCTCCTACAACTATCGGCCAAAGACTTTATCTTCGACGACCGATTCGCTCTGGCATTACCAAAACATGTTAAGCCCTTGTACGACAAGCTTTCGCCTGACGGACGTTTCGATTTGGATTTTGAGAATATACACCTATCCCATACGGATGACGGCCAAAAATCCATTGATTTCGCAGGCACTGTCAATCTTATAAACAATAGTTTCAAAATGTCCGGGATTACAACTGAATTGAACGCAGCCTTCAAAACAAAAGGCATCTACAAAACCGGCGAAGGTTTCAGAAGCTGCCAAAGCGATTTCAACGGCGGCACGCTGAAAATTTATAGCAAATCTTTTACTAATCTTAAAGCTCATATATTTTATGACCCCGATTTGCGTAATTGGTCCACCCAGGATTTCATTGCCGATTTCTACGGTGGCAAATTAAAAGGAAAATTCGAATTCAAACAGCCGGCAGAGCAACCCGAAGAGTACGTACTGCAAACAGGTTTTGAAAATGTCGACTTAAAACAATTTCTCTCAGACACAACATCAGGACAAGCTCCTGAAAAGGGCCATTCGAGCGGCATAATGAACGGCTCCTTAAACCTTAATGCCCGTCTCGGCGACAATTCTTCGCGTATCGGCACATGCAGACTCTCGATAAGCGATATGCAGGTAGGCAAACTTTCGCCCCTTGCCAAGGTCCTGCAGGTACTGCAATTATCGGAGCCGGAAGACTACGCTTTTGACCGGATGTACGTCGATTCGTACATAAAGCGTAATAGTCTGTTTGTTCGGAAGCTCGATCTTTCCGGCCATAGCATCGCTTTTTACGGCTCAGGAAGTATGGACCTTCAAAGCCGCAACGTCAACATGGCCCTTACCTCACGAGGCAAGCGCCTTGCCACCGACGATCCTTCGATCCTGCAGTCTTTAACCGAAGGTCTCGGCCAGGCCGTGGTCCGAATGGATGTCACCGGGGACTTCTACGACCCCAAGGTGACAACCAAAACCCTGCCCCTTTTCGAACAAACACTAAGTATCTTCGGCACCAAACCGGACACGCAAAATTGATGCCGGCTTCTTCTGTCCCGCAGCCTGCTATATCTGAGAATATTCCGTCGGGCGAAGAATTATATCTGTAATATTGGATACGGTATCCTTATACTCGGGATTGCTGCTTAGCTTCTTCCACTCCGGAGAGTCGCCGAACACCTTCCATTTCGCATCCCGGTCCACCAGGTCGTCGAAGACGAGCATATAAGTAAGGTTGGGCATTTTCGGCCCGATTAAAGTTTCGCCGAAGAAGACCGGCTGCAATCCCGTTTTCAGGAAAACCTTAATTTCGCCGCCCTCGTTGAACATCTCGATTTTCTTTTTCGCCGCCTTGATGCTGTGACTCTCGTACGTGCGAAGCTCGAAAATGCGAGATTTCTTTTCCGGCACGCGAAGCTGCGGCAAACCTTTAAACGCCACCATCAGCGAACTTTCCATCCGCACGTATCCCGGCTCGGACAATGAAGTTTTAATAAAGTCGGCATTTCGATACTCATCATCGGCCATCAACATCGAAGCGGAATTCACCACCGTATCCAAAGACTTATGCACCAGAAGCACGTAAAGCGTCGGGCTGTTTGGCCCGTATATCGTGTTAAAGACGCCGACCGTCTCGATCCCGATACGGTTCATCGCCGGTATTCCCACCTCACGCAGAAAATCCCCGACCATGTCTTTCTTCGAGCCTAAATTAAGATGATATTGCCTGAATTCTAAGTATTCCTGTTTGCCGCCGCTGCTATCGGCCGCCGCCAATGAACTCACTCCTGCTATCGGTGCAATACTCGCCGCGGCCAAGAATTCTCGTCTTTTCATTTTCGATTTCTCCATATTGGTTAGTAAGTACGGTTTTGTCCTGATTTCGACTGGCCAGTACAATACCCGAAACCGTTCATATAGTCAACGCACCGGATTTCCGGTCAATTGCCGTCGATTGTCTTTGTTTCTTATTAACCGCTGAGTTCGCAATGAGCGCGGAGAAGGAAGATATAGATTGTATTTCTTTATTGGGTAACCATTTATACAAATTCCTTTTTACTCCGCGAGCCCGGTGTTCTCCGCGGTAAATTTAAAATTGGCTTTGAATTGGCTTTGTTTTTCGCCGCCTCCAAAGCCTGGAATTCTTCATAATCACCTTTCATATAGATACTTAAGCCAATTTTGCCCTACCAAAAATTGGGTTTGTTTTTTCAAACAGCCCTTTCAACTTGTTTAGGATTTAGAGCTTAGTATTTCGGATTTCCGGCCAAAGGCCGGCTTTGGTTTTGTTTTTTCAAATTAAGCTCAATTTTTCGTCGTTTTCTACTCTTTTTCACCTGTTTTTTGCATTTTTAGTTCTATAATTCTCCATTTTCCATTCTAAATTCTCAATTCTAAATACGATAAACGTATTTAGTTTAGTATTATACGAACGGCAATCCAAAATGTCCGTCATATTCTAAAAAATCTCCATGACACGGCGTTTTTAACTTTACCATGAAGGACACGAGGAATGCAGATTAAGCAGAGACAATAGTAAATAATATGGAAAATAGTAAATCAAAAGGGCCACCGAGAGCACAGAGGTCACAAAGAGTGAATTTCGGAAATGCACATGATCCTTTTTATCCTTCTAATTATTTTTGCTTGTATTACTGGCTTGGGCTCTTTGTTGAATCCAGTTGGTTAATGCCATTCCGTCAAGTTTTATGGTCATATTTCCATCTCGAATATAAACCTCTTTGCCATCTAAATGTATTACTTGGCTTAGGTTTACAGGATCGACATTGATTTTACATATGGTTCCTATATCATGTTTTTCAAAGTTAATCCTCACTTTATTAAATGGAGCAGGATCGAATCGATTACGAATTAAGTCCCGTAATTTTAACTCGAATCCGTCAAGATTTTTCCTTTGAACATGCTGCAAGTCCTGGTCAATCCCTGCTACTTCTCCATTATCCTTAACACCTATTAGCAATATTCCTCCATCAGTATTTAGAAATGCAACAATCGTCTTGAGACATTCTTTATTTAGATTTTTATTAATCTTATTTTGTTTGATGTCATACTCAAGAGTTTCTTTGAACTCAAGGACATGACCTTCACCATATTTAATAAGTTTAGATATGGGAATTTTGGTAAGACTTCTATAATCCATTACATCTGTTTTTTCCTGTCCGGCTTTTTCCTGTGGTTCATCATATTTTAAGGAAGCAACATAAATATCAACTTCCCCGTCATATTCCTGTTTCACTTCACTTTTAGTTTTTTCAAAGTACGCAAGATTTGCATTCAAAAGTGTCGGCTCCGTGAGACGTAGACGCTTAGCCATAAGCTCAGATGCATCTTGAATTATCTTCTCGATATGATGTCTTATCTCTTGTTTTAGATCTGTCGTCAGCGTCTTTGTTTTGGGTGAGCCATAAGCCTTATGCGCCTTCTGCAAGCTGTCCCACACAATATCAGTTTTTTTTTGAATTTCTTGTTCGCAGGCATCACGAACGGCTCTAATTTCAGGACCTGAATTTGCCATACCCTCGATCCGCTTCTTGCGTAAAATACAGTTGATTTCATCAGGTAAGACTCTTTTGCGTTTCGTAAATTGTCCTGCAATTAATCGTCTTGCTTGGTCCAGAATTGTGTTAAAACTTATGAAATTATTATTCATTTCACCTGTCCTTTTTCGGGCCGGCACAAACAGTGCAACGGACAGGTGCGCATCACCCTGTTTGTGCCGCTTGGCTGGGATAAGCAGCCGTCCCGATTGTTTTGTATATACGTATTGTTACGTATTTCGGCCTCAAATTACAACCTTTTTCCTTGCATGTCAGCATCGAAAGTGTTACATTTTAGTAAGCGGGTAACAACTATGACGCACAGAGGCCTTGGCATTTTCATCGATATCGCTAAATTCTTTCGGTCATGTGAGCACCGCTTGTCTTAGGTGCGGTAATGCTAAAAAGGAACCAGGAAAATGAATGTCGAAATAAAGCCTACGTGTTTGAATTGTAATCGTCTGTTAAGGAAACGTGGTCTCGTTTGTGAAGTATACCCGCATGGGATACCTGAAGATGTTTGGTCTCACTTCAAGAATCCGAACTACTCTCCGTGTGACAATTTTGAATTCAAGCCTCTGTTAACAAAGTACAATTGGTTTCGCGCTGTTGGAATAGGATTCATCATTTTACTATGTATTTTAGCTATAAAATATGATTCTGAATTTCCTCCTTATTTAATAGTCACTACCTTAATTGCTGTCATTCTATGGGAATCCTCTATTTATAATTTGAAAAAAGAATGCGCCGAATATGTTTCAAGTTGGAGGTTCTGCAATCTTTTGTGGCATAGGGAGCAGGCTAAGATAAAAAGGTTATCTAATGAAAAGAGCACATATGTACACTCCGGACCCACGTCTAAAACGTCTGACAACTTTGTATATCTCGGAATTGGATTCATATTAGGCAATCCTGAGAAGGCCCCTGATATTCTCCTTGAAGGATATTGGCCCGATATATCTTTGGACGAAAAGAAGGGCATAATTTTACGATTGTGGCAAGATCCCGGATCTATGATGTTGATCTTGAAGTCTCTGCAGGATAAATATGCGATATCACAAAAACCATCTAACAAGACTGAGGCTGAATCAGAAACAAAGTTCAGCTTCGTAGCCTCGACCGAAGAGTGGCTAAGAGATTTTACTCTTTTGATGCCAATGAAGTTGGTTTGCGCTATCGAAGAATGGATTAGAAACCATCCCTCGGAAGGAGAGGATCTCTTAGATGCTGTCCGTTCGTTATTAAATACTCCCGATGATGCTTTTCTTCCATATTGGGCGTCTCTGTCCTATGCCACAAAAAGCACAATATGGGATGATTGGCTTGACGATCCAGACAAAACGGCAAACATACTAACAAAGCTCAAAGCTGGAGGATATTAAATTTGATCGTTACGACTGTAATAATTGAGCTTAGTGAATTTACAACATGGTTGCATGGAGGCCCAGGTGTTCTCATCGATATCGCTAAATTCGTGGGTACGAGACTATGAAGAACTTAATTAGTCGAATTGTGCCTGTTATGATAAAGAAAGTATTAGGTGCAAATTGATGAAACGCGATAATTTGTTAATTATTTACTTTTGTTTGTTTTTCTTACTTCCGGGAATTATTTCTTCCATTGATGAAAATAGTTTTTATCCGCTTCTAATTTCCTTGGCCCTTTTAGTTTGTTTTTCCGTAATTTATGGAATAGTATCGTTTATTAAAAAGTGGAGATCGAAAAGACGGTTCAGCAAATTATCGCCGGGTGAGCTTGCTACTTTGTTCAAGGATTTTTCAAATCAGGCAAAATGGGACAAAGAGGCGTCAAGGGCATTGAATGAACTTCTGGATGGAGAGAAAAAATGAAGATTGTTTTGAATATTATAGGCAGGATCTTATTTGTTTTAATGTTTATTCTTGTGTTCATTTTTGGTCTCGGTGGTATTGGTCGAATCGTTCAAGATTTTGGGTTCGAAAGCTCCCTTCATAACTTCTGTGCTTTTATGATAGCCATAATAATTTTTCCCATCACACTCGCTGCCGGTCCTTGGTTTACGATTATCAAATACGGAGACTGGCTTCCTTTAATATTAATCTATGGTGGTGGTTTTTTGGTTATGATTATTGGTGGATTAGCTTCCAAGCTCGTGGAGATCAATTAATGATCTGCATGTAAAGCATTTTTAGCTCCATTGTCTTTGCCTTCGGGTCGCTGATACACAACAGAATCTCACAGGGGAAGGCATAGGGGCCAGCCCTTAAAATATAAATAATGATTGCCTGCCTTCCTGTTTGCTGCTATGGGATTTTAATCGTGACGTAGAGCAAAAGGGTCAGGCTTTAATTATTGCAATTCCTGCTTGACAGACTCCGAACGAGTGCTTATTTTACCTCTCTCTCAGGAAGCTCGTGAACTCTATTGGGAACGTTTGGTGGAGCGAATGCTTTCTTATCATGACAAGAACCAGCAAGATATTGATAGCGGCAGCAAGTCCGCTACGTGGAAGGTGAGGATCGCCCATTATATGAAACGGCATACGGCTGTAACAAATGGGTGGCTGAGCCAAAATCTCAATATGGGTGTGCTGCATGGCGTGAGCCGCTATGTAGCAGCATTTGAACAAAAGAAACAACACCGACATCGAGATTATAAACGAATGATTGCAATAATTAAACCCTGACCCCTTTCCCTCCCCCCTCTTTCCCTCTTTTCCTCCTCCAAGGAACGGTCAGGCTTTCCCGCTTGCTGGCTTCATGTGCTCCGGCATCTGCACTGCTACAACCTGCCCCCCGGGCACAGACCTCTTTTTTTGCCGAGACGGTTGCGTCAACAACGACCTTCCGGCCTTTGATTTCCTTAACTTCCGCTCGAACCTCCAATGAAACTCCAATCGGCGCGGGACGCAAATAATCGACGTGCAGAGAGGCTGTGACAAATCGCAGCGGAAGGGATGTTTCGATATTCCGGCCCTCGGCTTGTAACGCCGCGGCCGATGCCGTGCCGATACAGTGACAGTCAATGAGCGAGGCTATCAGGCCTCCATAAACGTAGCCGGGAATGCCGATATGATACGGCATGGGCTCAAGGACGGCCACGGCCTGGCTGCCATCCCAATAGCTTCTGATTTTCAAGCCGTGTTCGTTTAGCCTGCCGCAGCCGTAGCAATGGCTCAGCTCATCCGGGTAATAATCCTGAAATGCTTTCTGATTCATCATATAAAAATGTTTCACCTTTTTTTCATTCCGGGGGGTAAATCTATTCCGTGGCGGCTGGAACTTTCCTTGAAGTCTTTGATAATTTTGACCGCGGTTTGAACGTCGTCGGCCATTGTAAAGACGTCCATGTCTTCCGGGGCGATGTATTTGTGCTCGCCCAGCATCTTGGCCTTTATCCATTCGACCAGTCCGGCCCAGTATTCGCTGCACATCAGAATCACGGGGAACGTGGCTTGTTTGAGCGTCTGAATCAGGACGAGCGATTCGAAGAACTCGTCCATCGTGCCGAAGCCGCCGGGGAAGACGACAAAGCCGTGAGCGTACTTGAGGAACATTACCTTGCGAACGAAGAAGTACCGGAAATTCAGCGAGATATTCTGGAATTCGTTCGGGACCTGCTCCATCGGCAGTTCGATATTCAGGCCGATGCTCTGGCCGCCCGCGTCTGCGGCCCCTTTATTTGCCGCCTCCATGATTCCGCCACCGCCGCCGGTGATTATCGCGAAGCCGTCTTTTACCAGCCCGGAAGCGGTCTGCTCTGCGAGCTTGTAACACGGATCACCCGGCTTGGTGCGGGCCGAGCCGAAAATAGATACGGCAGGACCGACCGAAGCAAGCTCTTCGAAGCCTTCGGTAAATTCTGCCATTACTCTGAATATGCGCCAGAGGTCTTTCACTGGGTTGTCAACCATCTCTATCATAGGAATCGCTCTCCTTGGGATACGTTACGAATTCATTGCTCTTCTACCACATTTCCGGATTGTTCGCCGAGGGGCAGTGTTTCGCAATCGGGCATTCCGGGCAGTTCGGCTTGCGAGCTTTACAAATATTTCGGCCATGGGTAATCACTAAATGACTAAACGCGGTCCAGTTCTTTTTAGGGACTATTTCGGCTAAATCAAACTCCAACTTAACCGGATCGCTGTTTTCCGAGAGCCCCAGCCGGCGGGACAGGCGAATCACGTGCGTATCGCAGGTAATTCCGGGGATGCCGAAAGCGTCACCGAGCACGCAGTTGGCCGTTTTACGCCCCACGCCGGGAAGAGTCAGAAGCTCCTCCATCGTGCCGGGGACTTTGCCGCCGTACTGCTCGACAATCCTGTCGCACGCTCCCTTGATATTGATGGCCTTATTGTGGAAAAAACCCGTGCTGCGGATACCCGCTTCGATTTGTTTTAAGTCGGCGCCGGCCCAGTCGGCGGCGGAGTTGTATTTTTTGAACAAATCCTTTGTCACCATATTGACCCGCACATCCGTACATTGGGCCGAGAGAATCGTCGCTATCAGCAGCTCCAGCGGATTTACGAAGCGAAGGGCGATATTTGCCTCGGGGTATGTCTTTTTCAATATGGGCCAGATTTTTTTGACTCGCTGTGCGGCTTCTTTTGTATCGACTTTTATCTTTTTTCGCTTAGCCAATTCTTAAAGTTCTCCTCAGGTATGACATTCGTTTAATTCTTATCCGGCAGCGATTCGAGCAGCGTTTTCAATTCATCCGCGAAGAACAGCTCGCGCAGACGTATCGGCTCGGTTTCGCCGGGCAAAAACAGCATGGTTACAGGGACGCCGGGCTCCTTATAAATGTTGCTCAAATCGAGTGTCGCGGGCTGACTGGCCTTTGTCGTGTCACCCTTGATCGCGAGGACGCCCTTCTTATCGATGAGTTTTGCGATGTCCTTGCGCATGAACACGAACTTGTCCACGACCTCGCAATTGGTGCACCAGTCGGCGGTGAATTTGATCAGGACCGGCTTCTGCTGCGATTTTGCGGATGCGATAGAGGCCGGGTCATAATCCTGCCAGTCCACAAGCTCCGGCCTGAAAAAGAACCAAAATGACAAGACGACCAGAAGCACGGCAATGCCCCGGACCAGCAGCTTGCGCGAGAGTTTGCTGCCGTAGGTGACCCAGGTGCCCCAGACCCAGACAGAGAAACTAAGCACCACAGCAAAATATAACAGGTTGATTCTGTTTTCCGCCGGGGCCGCCTTGATAAGCTTGACTGCGATGATGAGCAGCACAAAACCGAGCGTCTGCTTGAAAAGTTCCATCCAGCGTCCGCCTCTCGGCAGGCGTTTCGACCAGCCCGGCATGGAGGTCAGGATCGCGTAAGGAGCGGCCATGCCGAGCCCGATTACCATGATAGCCAGCGTGCCGAGCAGCAGCGACTGGCCCTGTGCCCAGACGAAAGCGACCGTCAGTATGCCGAAGCTGCAAGGCGTGCTCAGTATCGCCGCTAAAAATCCCATGCCGATCGAGCCGGCGTAACCTTTGCCGGAGCCGGACTTGCTCGCTATCGAAGAAGGCACGGCGAATGTGAAAATGCCAAACATGAATAGAGCCATGATGATCATCAGCATGGCCAGGGCCGTCACGATAGCGGGATTGCGCAGGTGGTCGCCCCAACTTAAGGTTCTGTCGTAGAAGCTCTGCAGGATAATATTGGCGCCGGCCAGGCACGCGAAGAACAGCAATATCCCGATGCAAAATGCCAGGCCCATCATAACCGATTGCCTCCGGCCCGATTTCGCCTGGTCGACGATTCGCATGATGATAAGGGGCAGGATCGGCCAGACGCATGGCATGATATTCAATCCCAGTCCGGCGATAAATGCCAGGGCCAGAGCGAACCAGGTCGAATAGGCCGGCCCTTTAGTCACTTGAACCGGCGCGGCTGTGTCACCCGGGGCCTGGAGACTAATCTGCTTCCAGGAATCACGCCGGTCCCATTCGATCTGCGTTTGCAGCTTCTTCTCGAACGGCGGCAGGCAGAGCTTACTCGTACAGGTAATCCCGCTGATTGTGACTTCGACATTACCGGTATCAATGGCCGTCGTCATTGTCGGAGCTTTGATTGTTTCGATCGGCACGAAAACGGTAAAATAGCCGGCGTAAACTTCGACTTTGCTGCCTACAGGATCGGTGAATATCTTCCATTTCGGAAAGACCGCCTCGCCGAAACCGAAGCTGCCGGATTTAGCTGCGACCTTCAGCTCGAATCCCGGCGCGGGTGCGGTTTCGGGCCTGGCATAATAGTGAAGGTCACCGGTACCTTCGAATATGACGGCGAGACCGAAGATCGCATCCATTTGAGCGGATTCGATGCGGACGGAGGAAAATTCGTTTTCGTACCTGGCCAGCTCGACGCCGGAGGTGAGACTGCCTGCAGTTGACGAATTCGGCTCGCCCTGATTTTGGCCCCAGGCACAGCACGCACATAAGAGCACACAGACCGCCGAGATTATGCCTGCACGCAGTTTAGCTTTTGATATTCCTGCAGTTCGTTCCCGCATAAAAGCTCAGAAACAATTGGAATAAGAATAATATTAGTCAGCCGGCTGTTCTTGTTGTTTTTCGGGTTCGGGTTTCGGCTGTTGGTTTTTGGCTTGTTCGACAGCCAACAAATCGGCAACGGTGGGCTTGTCCAGCAGGCCGCCGTCCAGAATCAATTGTACCTCGTCAGCGTCGAGGGTTTCGTATTTCAGCAGGGCCTTCGCTATGTTCTCGAGTCGCTCTTTGTTTGCTTCTATTAATTCCTTTGCTTTTGCATAAGCCTCGTCGGTAACCTTTTTTATCTCGCCGTCGATTGCTTCGGCTGTTCTCTCCGAATATTCTTTCTCGGGCGGCATCGCGTATACCATATCCATTACGCCCAAATCCGGTCCGTAGCTGATCGGGCCAAGCTCCTTGCTCATGCCCCAGGTCAAAACCATCTGCTTTGTGATATTTGTTGCCTGTTGAATATCCGACTGGGCGCCGCTGGATAAATCATCACAGAACAATTCTTCCGCAATACGGCCTCCGAAGCACACCTGCAAAAGTGCCATGCAATATGTTTTCGTAAAGATAGTCCTGTCTTTTTCCGGAAGGGCAAAAGTCGCGCCGCCCATAGGTCCACGAGGAATAATGCTTACCTTGTGAAGCGGGTCGGCGTCTTTGAGCAGCGATTGCACCAGCGTATGGCCGGCTTCGTGATAAGCGGTAATTTCTTTTTCCTTCTGGTCGATGACCCTGCTCTTTTTTGCTCTTCCCCATCGGACCTTGTCCCGCGCTTCTTCCAGATCGGCCATCTCGACATTGTCCTTGTTGGTCATTGTCGCCGCTAAGGCGGCTTCGTTAATAATGGCTGCCAGATCGGCTCCGCTGAACATAGGCGTGCCGCGTGCCAGTCTTTCCAGGCTGCAGTCGTGCCCCATTTTGACCTTCTTGGCGTGGACTCTCAAAATCTCAACCCGTCCTTTCAAGTCCGGCAGCGGCACAAATACTTGCCTGTCGAACCGTCCCGGGCGTGTCAGCGCATGGTCCAGGATGTCGGCACGATTTGTCGCCGCTATTACAATCACCTGGTCGTTCGTATCGAATCCGTCCATCTCCACCAGGATCGCATTGAGTGTTTGTTCGCGTTCATCGTGTCCGCCGCCTGCGAAGCCTGCGCCGCGTTTTCGTCCGATTGCGTCAACTTCGTCGAGGAAAATGATGCAGGGCGAGTTTTCCTTTGCCTGCTTGAACAAGTCACGTACACGCGATGCCCCGACTCCGACGAACATCTCGACAAAATCGCTTCCTGAAATGCTGAAGAACGGCACATCCGCCTGTCCCGCTATGGCTTTTGCCAGCAACGTTTTTCCGCAGCCGGGCGGGCCTACGAGCAGAACTCCGCGGGGGATGCGGCCGCCCAGTCGCTGGAATTTTTTCGGATTTTTCAAAAATTCGATTATTTCCGCTACTTCTTCCTTCGCTTCATCCACGCCGGCCACGTCCTCAAATGTCACATTGGCCTTGTCTTTTCCCTGCAGCCGATGTTTGCTGCGACCGAAGGACATAAGCATTCCGCCGGCCCCGCTGCGAAGGTTCCGGGCGAAGAAAAAGTAGAAAAATCCAATCAATAAAACCAGCGGCAAAACCCACTGCATCAACATTATCAGCCAGATACGCTGCGGCGCAGACTCTTCTTTGATGCCGCTTTCCTCCAACCACTGCCCAAGTCGCTCTCCTTGCACGTTCGCATTGTAATTGACAACAAAAGACTTTTTACTCTTGCCTTGCTGGCTGTTGAAAAAAGCCTCCGTGAATTGGCCCGATATCTCAGTATCCTTTACAATGACACTTTCGATGTTGCCTTGCTTAAGGTGCTCCTTGAATTCATCTACAGTTATCTTATCGATCCTCTGCCATTGTTGCAGCATCATCATTACCATGAATATCGTAATGGCAATTATAAGATAACTGAACGGTCCCCGCTTATAGCGCGGCAGGGGCGGCTTTTTACCCGACCTGTTTTGCTGGCCGCGACGCGGCAAACCGGGCTTATTGTCTTGTTTATCGTTCATAATTTCATCTTCAGCACATCGTGAACCGTCTCACGATTCTACCATTTCCTTTCCATTAGTTCTACGATCTTCCGTGCCAGATTGTTTGCCGCAAGAGTCGAAGCATACTTAAAATCCTGCTGCTGGTATGTAGAATAACTTGCTGAGGCACTAACAGAAAGATGATCCATCATCAATTGTCCGGTCTTCAGATTTTTCCAATCAACAACGGCCCACACTTCAACTTCTTTTTCCAGAATTGTGCCTATTTCGGGATCGATGCTGAGCGCCAATTCACCTATTGATACTATCTGGCCGCTTATTACGGAATCGGCACGGTCCGAATCGGAAACTATTTTATAGGGCGTATCAACCTCAATACGTTTGGCCAGGGCATCGGAAAGCTCGAACTCCACACCTCGTCGAAAGCTCTGGTTATCGAACATTTCCAGACAGACGCTGCTGATATCACCCGGATATAGTGATTCATTAGAATAGCCGGCCATTCCGTCACATCCGCAAAGGCCAAAGCAAAGGGTAAAAGCGCACAAGAGAAAAAGTGCGGACAAAGATTTGCGTCCTATGCCCCGGTTTTTCAAGTTTTCTCTCTTAGTTTTCAAAAGGTGACTGATTTCCATGCTGCAACAGCTTACTTTTTGGCAAGTATTTCCTTTGCTTCTTCCGCCGCCTTACTGTCCGGCCAATTGTTCACTACCATATCATAATAAAGATTAGCGGATTGTCTATTTCCGGTTCTTTGATAATACCGGCCTATACTAAGCTGCTTGTAGGCTAATTGCTCGTCTATCTCGCTCAGTATCTCATCAATCCCGAGTTCTTTGGCATCTATAGGATATAGTAACTTGAATCTTCCGTAATAGCTTTTTGCCGAGTTTAGGCATGAAGCATCATAAAACGTCCTTTTATGCTCTTGAGGCTTATTATACACAGCGTGTTTATTGCGAGCCATACCAAGCAGTGCATTCCTGCCAACCGGCCCCATTTCCCATTCCAATGATATCTCCCACCATTTGAGAAATGCTTCGTTGAATTTTTTCCTTCCTTCGTAGTTTTCAGCCACAGCAACAGATGCTTTTATCCCCATTTGTGTGTCGAGACCGACCCGGTCGGTAATCTTTTCCATAATTCTGATACCCTCGGCATATCCTTTGATCTTGATGAAACCGAGTAATGTCTTTTTTTTGCCGGCCAAATAAGCCGTCGCTATAGCAAATTCCCTGTCCAATGCAGCCTCTCGAAATCCGCTTTTAGGATATTCGGTCAGCAGCTTGTTATAATTCCTGACGGCCTTTGTAAGCTTCACTTTACAATAATATATTTCAGCCTTGATGAAAAGATCGAAATCAGGCCCTGCAATCTCCGGAAAGTCCTTCTTAATCGCATTGTAGGCCTTGCGGGCGGCCTTCGTCTGGCCGGTGTTGACGAACTTCTTGGCTTCGGCCACTGCAAGCAGGAATTTGTCTTCACCATCGGCAGAGACGGCCTTGAATTCCCGGCCCTCCAGTCGCCATGTGCCCGCCGAGGCCGTCGAAATAGCCGACAGCATGACGGCTACAGTCAATATTACGAATCGCATTCTGTATCCCGGCATAATTAAAATCTTTTTAAGGTTCTTCATTTCATTAACCCGACAGGAACCATCGGACATTATACTCATTTCTGCAACCATTGCAAACACGCACTTGAAAATATAATCGACAGCCGATTTTCCGCTCATATAACAAAAAAACTTGTTTTTTTATTCGTTCGGGGCTATAAAGCTCCAAACGAATCAATCATATTTTCTGTTAGATAAAGGAGCTATAAAATGGCTAAGTATTTGTCGAGAATTTTATTGATTGTCGCAGTAAGCCTTTCTCTGGCATATTTATCCGGCTGCCAGACGGACGGATTTGGCAAGGAGCCGGTTCGCCGAATCGCCGTTGAGGATTACGCGGACAGGATGAAGGCCGGCTGGATCGGACAAATGGCCGGCGTCGGCTGGGGCGGGCCGACAGAATTCCGCTATAAAGGCGAGATTATCCCGGAAGACAAAATGCCATCATGGAAGCCGGAGTTGATCAACCAGTTCGGCCAGGACGATATTTACGTCGAGATGACATTCCTGCGAACGCTGGAACTATACGGGATGGATGTTTCGATTCGCCAGGCCGGGATCGACTTTGCCAACAGCGGCTACCCGCTCTGGCACGCCAATAATGAAGGCCGAACGCTTCTGCGACGGGGAATCGCACCTCCGGATTCGGGCCACCCGGAATTCAACAAACACGCCGACGACATCGATTACCAGATCGAGGCCGATTATGCCGGCCTGATTGCACCGGGTATGCCCAACGTGGCGATTGAGCTTGGCGAGACTTTCGGCCGGCTGATGAACTACGGCGACGGACTCTACGGCGGCCAGTTCGTTGGCGGTATGTATGCCGAGGCCTTCTTCAAAGATGATATGGAAAAGATTGTCCGCGCGGGACTGAAGTGTATCCCACAGGAAAGCCAGTACGCCGAGTGTATTCTCGATGTGCTCACCTGGTATAAGCAAAATCCCAACGATTGGCAGAAGACATGGCAGCTTGTCAAGGAGAAATACCAGGACAATCCAGACTACCGCAGATTCTCCTGTGATAAGGGCGACTTCAATATCGACGCCAAGATCAACGGTGCCTATATCGTGATGGGCCTGCTGTATGGCGAAGGTGACCCGGACAAGACGATTATCATCTCGACTCGCTGCGGCCAGGATTCCGACTGCAATCCTTCGAGCGCCGGCGGTATCTTCTTTACGACGATCGGTTTTAAGAATCTGCCGGAGAGATTCAAATCGGCGTTAAATCCCGAAGGCAAATTCAGTCACACACCGTATAACTTCCCGATGCTCGTCAGCGTGAGTGAAAAACTCGTCCGTCAGTCGGTCGTGCGTGCCGGCGGACGAATCGAAAAAGACGATGGCGGCAAAGAAACATTCGTCATTCCGGTCAGGAAGCCAAAGCCCGGCAAGTTCGAACAGTGCTGGGAACCGGGCCCCATCGCCAACAGCAGGTTCACCGAAGCGGAAATGGCGAAAATCACCGCTATCGCGGGCAAAGATATTTCCGAGGCCGTCTCGAAATTCGCGCCCGGCTGGAAGGTCAAAAGCTGCGGATCGGATATGGACCCGGGCCTGAAAGAAGAAGAGATGGGCCAGAGCAACGTTCTTGTCACCCATCCGCTCGACCGCAGAACCGGCTGTCAACTTTCACGGCAGGTAAAGCTCCCCGCCGGCAAGAAAACCACGCTGCATCTGACCGTGGGACATCATCCCGAAGGTGACTGGGATTTAATTGTCGCCGTCGACGGCAAAGAAATCGCTCGCAAGCCCGTGAGTAAACAAACCACCGGCCGCGACAACTGGATGCAGACCGAGGTCGATCTGTCCGAATTCGCCGGAAAAGAGGTCAAGCTCGAACTGATAAACCAACCGACCGGCTGGCAGTTCGAGGCCGGGTACTGGGCGGAGATTTCTCTGGTAAGCCAATAGAAGCAGTTTGTACTTGATATTTCTTTGGGCGGCGGTAAGCATAATGCAACCGCCGCTTTTTTTATTTCGTTCTTTCCAGCACGGCTGCTTTTGGCCTGGTTTGATTGACGGACGGTCTCGATTCCGGCATCATTCAATGACGACAACACTCCTATATCGTTGGTCGAAGACGGAGGCTATAAGGAAATCGCCGTATTTTTGCACAAGCACGGTGCTAAAGAGTGATCAGCGTAATAATTCTTAAAGTTGCAATTTGCCCCAAAGTGCTGTATAATGATGCAGTAAATCTTCATGGAAACGATGCAGGCTCCCTGAAAGGTGAACTATAATGAAACACATAAGACTTCTTTGCCCGGTCATGATTTTAGTGCTCGTTACTTTTGGGTGTAAGAAGAAAGAATCCGAGCCGGCGCAGCAAGCCGGCGTTCAGAAACAAGTGCAACCGGCAAAAACACCTGCATCGGCGAAAACAACGAAACCCGCCGGGCAATCCCTAACGGCTTCGGCTGATACCGAGAGCAAGACCGCCGAAACAACCACAGCCGCCCAACCAAATCAGGATCCCGAACTAACTGAATCGCTGAAGAAAGCGGTAGGCACCGGTGATGTAGAAAAGATACGGTCAATTATTGCTGCAGGCGTCGACGTCAACACAACAGCTAATAGTGGAGCAACGCTGCTGCACATAGCCCTTTTGGGGGGTCATGAGGATGTGGCGGCACTGCTTATCGCCAAAGGCGCCGACACTCACGCAAAGATGACGGACGGCACGACGCCCCTGCACTTTGCCGTCCTGCGAAAGTGTAAGGAGATCGTTAATTTCCTACTCGACGATGGTGCGGATGTCAATGCCATAGGAACAAATCTCGGCACCCCGCTCCACATTGCGGTGAATACCGGCAACGTAGAGATTGCCGAGATGCTTATCGCCAAAGGTGCCGATGTCAATATCGAAAACAAGCGAGGCCAAACTCCGTTAATGGTCGCCAAGCAGAAAGGATCCAAGACTATGCTTGAACTGCTGGAGAAACACGGAGCCGAATAATCATTAAGTTACAACCATGTGAAATTATTTTGGAGAGAGCTTGAAAAATGTCACGAGACCTTGATCGCAGAAACTTTCTAAAGAAATCCGTTATCGGCACCGCCGCGATTACATCGGCTTTGAGCCTGGAAGAGCAGGCCCTGCTGGCAGCAATGAAGAAACCGAACGAACCGCGCGCAGGCTCGGTCAAAGGCCTGCCGGCAGGTCAAATCGGGAAAGTCAAAATCAGCAGAATAATCTGCGGCGGGAATCTGATCGGCGGATACGCCCACAGCAGGGATTTGACGTATGTCTCGGCCCTGCTGAAGCACTACTTCACGGACGAAAAGATTATCGAGACGCTCCAGATATGCGAGGAGAACGGAATCAATACGATTATTACCGGCTCCGGTTCTGCGGAACTTATCAAAAAATACCGGGAGGAAAGAGGTGGGCAAATCCAGTGGATCCTCCAGTGCACAGCCAAAACGGACGATCTTACGGGTGACGTCCAAAAGGCAATTGACGCCGGAGCCGTCGGGGCCTTTCTGATCGGCAATATCGGGGACCTCTGGGCTCGAAATGAAAGGATGGATCTGATTGGAAAAGTCGTCGATTTCATCAAAGACAACGGAATCATCGCCGGTGTCGGCGGGCATAATTTAGAAACGCCCATGGCGTGTGAAAAAGCCGGCCTGAATTCCGACTTCTATATGAAAACGCATCACAGCACCAAATACTGGTCAAAGCGGCAACCGGGGCAGGATAAGGATGTCATCGACAACTACGATACAGATAATTATTGGGACAAGGATCCCGATAAAACCGTCGAGTTTATGAAGACGATGGAAAAGCCGTGGATCGCTTACAAGGTCCTGGCCGCCGGGGCGATTCATCCCAGGGACGGCTTTAAATACGCATTCGAGAACGGCGCCGATTTCGCCTGCGTGGGAATGTTTGATTTTCAGATTATCGAAGACGTCCTTATTGCAAAAGATATTTTATCAGGTAAAATAAACAGAGAACGGCCATGGAGAGCTTAAAAATAAGAACCGTGAACCTTTATCGTACTTATCACAGATGGAAGGGACAAAAATTATGTCAGACAAAAATGTAAATCGTCGGGGATTCCTGAAGAAGTCCATCGCCGCATCGGCGGGAGCAACTTTGGGACTGAAAAGTTTCGAAGAGCAGAACCTACTCGCAAAAATGGCGGAGAAATCCACCGATAACAAGTCCGGCTCGGCCGGCAATAAACTGCCCTTCGGCAAGATAAAGGATCTCAAAATCAGCCGAATATTCTGCGGCGGCAATCTTATCGGTGGCTGGGCTCACAGCAGGGATTTGATGTACGTCTCCTCGCTGGTCAAAGCCTATCATACCGATCAAAAGGTATTCGAGACGCTGGAGCTGGCCGAAAATAACGGAATCAATACGATTCTGACCAATCCCGTCTCCGACAGGGTCATGAATCGTTACTGGAACGAGCGGGGCGGCAAAATCCAGTGGATATCGGATTGCGCAACGGGCGCGACCATCGAGGAAGGCATCAAACGTTCCGTCGACGGCGGTGCACACGCAGTATACATCCAGGGCGGACTGGCAGACAGCGCAGTCAAAAAAGGCCAGGTCGATCCGCTGGGTAAAGCGCTGGATTACATCCAGCAGTTCAAGGTGCCGGGCGGCATCGGAGGCCATGACCTGACGACAATCAAGGCATGCGTCGATGCCGGCTTAAAACCCGATTTCTGGGTCAAGACGCTGCATCCGGACAATTACTGGTCAGCGACACCAAAGGAAAACCGTAAGGAATTCGATGTCATCGGACCTAACGGCCCGGACCACGGTGATTATCACGACAATATGTGGTGCCGCAATCCTCAGGAGACCGTCGATTATATGAACGATCTGGAAGAGCCGTGGATTGCCTTTAAGGTACTGGCCGCCGGCGCAATTCATCCCAGCGTCAGTTTCAAGTATATCTTCGAAAACGGCGTCGATTTTGCCTGCGTGGGAATGTTCGATTTCCAGATTATCGAAGATGTACTCATTGCCCAGGATGTTTTCTCAAAGAAGATAAACCGCCAGCGTCCCTGGAGAGCATAAAAAAAACTACTACTGACCGTTAGTAGTCTTTGAACCTTCGCATCCATTCGGGCCAGTCTTCGGGATGGGCGCCGCCGGCTTTGGTCCAATCGTTTGCCGTGTCGAACTCGCGATGCCATTTCAAAGTCCACAGCTCCTTTAGGCCGACCTTACGGACAGACCAGTCCATGAAAAGACCGTTTATCCCTCCATTGTGCCGGTCGATGCAGACCCGCCACATATGACCGTCAAAGGCAGCCCACTTGTATGGTGGATGGAGGTCCTCATATTCCGGTGGCGGATCGGTGTCTTCCGGCCAGACGCTTGAATACCGGCAGTCGGTTAAGACCGGAACGTTACCTGGGCCTTTAACGTGGCTTGTTACCCACAACGTTGCATAGGTGATGGGCCCGGGATTGCCTTCAGGCCAAGGATCGCAAACGAATCCGTTCAGGCCGTAGCTGCCACGAAGCAGCTCAATTGTATAAAACTTGCGATGCGACCATGCGGCAGATTTGTCGCCAAGCCACGAATCCATGGGCCATTGATTCGGCACGATTCTTGTGGCCATCGGGCACAAGAGCATATCATTCATGTCGGGGCAGTAGGCCAACAAGGGGGTAAAGGTGTCTTCCCATAATAAGTAACGAAAGAACTTGCCGTCATTGTCGGCGGTGTACATAGAGAAAGTCAGGCCCCACTGGCGCAGAATTGCCTGACACTTAGTCGCTTTGGCCTGGTTCTTGACGCGCTGCAATGTAGGCATCAATATCGCCATTAATAGCGCAATGATGGCAATCACCACTAAAAGCTCTATGAGCGTAAAACCTTTAGCTCTGCGCATGACAGGTCTCCTTCTCTTTAAGAAACAGTCTTGCACGGCCAACGCTTCATTCCAGGTTGATACACTCGATGTCTGTGTAATATACCTCTAATGCTGTACTTCTGCAAGGTTTTTTAAATATTCCCCATTTTTTACGCAGTCAATACAGCACAAATTAGTAGTCCTTGAAATTCCTCATCCATTCCGGCCAATCCTCAGGGAAAACTCCGCCAGCTCTGGTCCAATCACCATTTATATCGAACTCGCGATTCCATTTCAACGTCCATAACTCTTTGAGCCCAACCGTTCTGGTGGAGAAATCCGCAAAGACGGCATTTGTGAATCCGTTGTGCCGGTTGAGGCAGAGCATCTTCATTGCGTTCGTACTCCAACCGTCCACCTGGCCTTCGAATTGGGGCGGCTGGTCCGTGTGGTGCGGGCGTGTATCCCACCAGTAGTCATCCAGAAACAGAGGGATATTGGCGACACCTTTGACATCGCGATTCCGCCAGTACCACTCAGCAGGTCTACCGCCCTCCCGGCCCGGCAGAGGATCGGTGATACATATATTGATTCCGTAGCTGCCGTGCTCATCGTAAGAATTCGTCCAGGCTCCGAATGTGTTGTCTACTTCTTCCTCGCGGGGTTTCGTTGCCGTAGGGCAAAAGCATAGAGACGGATTGTCCAGATAGTAAGGGCGCATTACGACCATCCAGCTATCTTCATAATATGCGCCGTCGTTCCAGCCCCTGTGGAAATGGCCGTTGTTGTCGTCCGTATATAGAGAAAAGTAAAGGGCCCACTGGCGCAGATTCGATTGGCAGGAAACCGCACTGGCTTGTTTCTTGACCCGTTGCAACGCCGGCATCAATATCGCCATCAATAAAGCAATGATGGCAATTACAACCAAAAGCTCTATTAATGTAAAGCCTTGTGGTTTGCGCATGATGCTAACATCTTAGAACTCCGGTATTGGTGATCCGCCTGGCCAGCTTAATTTAAAAGAATTACCGACCGGATACGCCGAGACCCGTTCGACGTGCGAATCCACAAACGACGCATTGGCGTAACCATGATCCATGTCTTGACTGGGAGCATCATGGAATGTAGCAAAGTGGTCGTCTCCGACGCCAGGGGTAGCACGTAAATTGTTGTCATTTATCGGCGCATTCCCCAATTCCGGCACACGCCAACAATTCTCCTCAGAGAAGAAAAACACGCGCGTGGGATTCTTGACCTGGGATTCATTCCTGATTCTTTCTATATTAGTGCGATATTGTTGGGGCACCGAATTCCATGCATCTCCATTGAGGTAGGAATTCATAGTGTAACCATATTGAGGATCGACTGGTATAGTTTTGCCGTCACAATTAGCACAGCCAACCGTTCTGGCAACAAGATCGAAGTCGGGACACAGGTGAATCTCTTCACTCTTCAGATATGGCCAAAGTCCGCCGGCAAGGTCCGGATTCTGGTTGAGATTTTTGGTGGCATCGTGCCATCGGCAGCCTGTACCCCCATCATTGTATAGCCAGGTGAATGAATAAGGGAAATTGCCGTCCCAATCGCCTAAGTACATATTCGACGCCAGGCCGTACTGTTTCAGGTTGTTTCTACAAATGATCGCTCTTGCCTGCTTTTTAACCCGCTGCAGTGCCGGCATTAATATTGCCATTAATATCGCTATTATGGCAATCACTACGAGAAGCTCAATTAACGTAAAGCCCTTTCTTTTCTGCATGCTGCCGCTCCTTTCTTATCCGAACGTCTTAGTATTGTTCATAGTAACAAATGCATTTGGGGCGGATGATAAAGTAGCGACTTTTTGCCTCTATCACATTAATAAAGCTTGTCACTATCTTTAATCAAAACCTCATGTACTCCTCAGTTTCATTTGTCTTGACCTACTATATATTATAACACAATTAGTTACGGTAATGCAATCCAACAATTATAATTTTTTTTATGGCCCGAAAACCAATAAAACCGGATTAATGCCTCTGCAAGACATAAAAATGCCTCCAATCGTAAAAATCCGGGCTATATTCCGATTTCCGGCAAAATTTAGCTCTATCTTCCGCCTTTTTACCGGATACATAATTTGACCTGAGAGGGAATGAGTCTAAAGCCCAGACTAACAGGTATCAGGGGCAGGATTATTTATCCGATTCGGCCCTTTTTTACCTGATTCTGTTTGGATTTGACGATTGTTCGACTATACTTTAATTAGAGGGCCGGATATAAAAGGCTATTCCGATCATAAGCATTAATCAGGCCCAGGCAGTTCCACATAATACTAGGGGGGAAAAGCAATGGGAATTCAGAATTTTTCAGAAGATATCCTTCTAATCACTTTGCCTCAGCAGCCGCAGCGCGGGCAGGAGATCGAAATTGTCAACAAGCTGCTAAGTGACTCAGTGGACTTTGACGTGATGGTTGACTTCTCCGAAGTTGAAATCCTGACTTCAGGAAGTATATGCGGCATGATAATACTGGATAAACTGCTCAAAGGATCCGGACGTAATCTTGTCTTTTTTAATCTTCCTTCAGCAATCAAACAAATCTTTGTGCGGACGGGCCTTCTTACAGTTTTCGATTTTGCTGACGATGAGCTTGATGCCTTACAGTATCTTCAAGACAAAAATACATCAATAGCGGAGTGTTAATCACTTATCTAAAGGCAGGGCCCGCTGCTCAGAGGCATTGCTTTCTTTACGGACATATCTTGCAGTTGCAGGCGTCAAAATCCCTCGTCTTCCTCGCTCAGTTTCGATTACACCTCACTATTCTTTCTATCAAACAGCTTCCACACTTCTGAAAACTCCGGTTTGAGTATTTCCGGCGAATTCCAGGCAGAGCGCAGCATTTTGCCGGGGACGGATCCGGCTCGATACATCTTTACAAAAATAGCATCCGGCAAATTGCTTTCCTTGACGCTGGATGGCCAATAGCTTATAGTGTGGCGTTTTGAGCGGACAGCTTATTATTGTTGCTATATAGGAGCTTGCTGGAATGGCAAAAAAGAGTCAATGTCTTAAATGTACCGGGCTGTGCTGCAGGTACTTTGCGCTGCCCATCGAAACACCGGAAGATAAGGAAGACTATGACGATATACGATGGTATCTGTGCCATAAAGATATCACGGTCTTCGTAGAGGACGGTGACTGGTATATCAACATGAAGAACAAGTGCAACCACCTCTCGGAAAAGGACTATCACTGCAGGATTTACGACAAAAGGCCGAATATCTGCAGAAAATACCGTCATTCGGATTGTGATTTCGTCGAGGGCGAATACGATTACGAGCTGCACTTTACCGACGATAAGCAAATGGAAGAGTATATAAAGATAAAATTCGACAACAACGTCATCGAAAAGCAGAAAGGCAAAAGCGCCAGGCGTAAGCGTAAGGCTAAGAAGAAATGAAAATACCGCCGGTAAAGGGAACGAGGGATTTTTATCCGCCGGACATGGCGATTCGCAATTTCATCGTGGACGGCTGGAAAAAAGTGTCCCTGCGGAACGGCTTCGAAGAATATGACGGGCCGATTTTCGAGTATCTGAAAATGTACCAGATAAAGAGCGGCGACGAAATCGTCGAGCAGCTTTTCTCGCTCACCGACCGCGGCGGCAGAGACCTGGCCTTAAGGCCCGAAATCACGCCGACGCTGGCACGAATGGTCAACCAGCAAATCAACGCCCTGCCGAAACCGATAAAATGGTTCTCCGTTCCAAGACTCTTCCGGGCCGAACGTCCCCAAAAAGGTCGGCTTCGTGAGTTCTTCCAGTGGAACATCGACATAATCGGCATAAATCAGTCCACAGCCGATGCAGAAATCATTTTCACCACCGTGGATTATCTCAGAAATGTCGGGCTGACGCCGAACGATGTCAAAATCAGGATTTCAAGCCGAAAATTATTGGCGGCCATGCTAAAGAGCTACGGCGTCCCCGATGAAAAACTCGAATCTCTTTATGTGGTTCTCGATAAAAAAGCCAAGCTGCCTGCCGATACATTCGAGAAAATGCTCGCTGAACAGGTGCCGGACAAAGAAACGCTTGCCAGAATATCGGCATTTATGGAAATCGATTCGCTGCCGGAACTCGGAGAATTGATAGACGCCGGATCTGAGGAGTTCGTGGCGTATAATGAAATAAAAGAAGTCCTCGATACATTGGAGACAATGGGAGTGGGTGACTTTTGCATTTATGACCCGGGCATCGTTCGGGGACTGGCCTACTACACGGGCATCGTGTTCGAGGTGCACGACGCCGTCGGCGACCTTCGAGCCATCTGCGGCGGCGGCAGATATGACAATCTCCTTCGTGATTTTGGTGGCCCGTCAATTTCGGCTACCGGGATGGGGATGGGCGATTGTGTGCTGGAGATACTGTTAAGAGAAAAAGGATTGCTGGATAAACAGGTCCCGAAGCGTCAGATCGACTATTTTGTCGCTTGCATAGGCCACATCGGCAACGAAGCGTGGCGGATTATCGCAAAGCTGCGTTCGATGGGATACTCGGCCAATATCAGCTATAAGACGGGAGGTCTTTCGAAACAGTTGAAAGAAGCTTCGGCGCAAAACGCCGGGAAGTGTATAATCATAGGCGAAGAGGAACTCAAAGAAGGCAAAATCGGCATCAAGGATATGGCTACCGGCGAGCAGGAGCTTATGAGCCGCGATGAGTTCTTCTCCGTGTTGGACTCCGCTTAAATGCACGTAATTTAGCGGGCGATTCAGAGCGTATACAAACTGTATTTGGAAGGAAGAAAAATGAGATTCTGCAGATTAGTCATGGTGGTTCTGCTGCTGTCAATTTTGTGCCTGCCCGCTTCGCAGCTCCGGGCTCAGCGACCCCAGAGCATCATATCCCCGGAAATTGACTCTCAACATCGTGTGACGTTTCGCCTGCTCGCACCCAACGCCAAACAAGTCGGCTTGCAGGCCCAGTTCTCACAGGCAGCTCGGCCGATGACCAAAGACAGCAAAGGTATATGGCATGTGACTCTGGGCCCGGTCAAGCCGGATATCTACGAATATACTTTCCTCGTGGACGGCCTGCAGGTTGTCGATCCATCCAATTCATGGCTCAAAGTCTGGCTGCGGAACTCGAAGAACCTCGTCGAGATACCCGGCGACGAGCCGATGTTCTACGAAGAGCAGCAGGTCCCTCACGGCACGGTGCACATACACAAATACCAGTCAAAATCCCTCGGTGTCCCGCGCCGGCTTTATTTATACACGCCGCCCGGCTATGAGACAAACCGGGACACAAAATATCCCGTGCTGTATCTGTTCCACGGATTCGGCGACACGGAGGATGCTTGGACCGGAGTCGGACGGGCCAATCTTATCATGGACAATCTCATCGCCGGAAACAAGGCAAAGCCGTTCGTCATCGTGATGCCTTACGGCCATACGCCGGCGTCCCCCCCGGTTATGCAAAGCATAGGAAGGTATGGGGCGTATGAGAAGGACCTGATCGAGGATATCATTCCATACGTCCAGAAGTACTATCGTGTAAGCTCAGAGCAGAAAGACCGCGCCATTGCGGGCTTGTCCATGGGTGGCGGCCAGTCGCTGACAATAGGCCTGGGTAATCTTGATTTATTCGGCTGGGTCGGTGCGTTCAGCTCGGCTATCCCGGAGCAGCAGAATCTCGACAAACTGCTGGCCGAACCTGAATCGATAAACGAAAAACTTGAGCTGCTGTGGGTCGGCTGCGGCAGGCAGGGCTTCCTTTTCGAGGCAAACCAGAAATTTATAGAGCGGCTTAAGGCAGATAAGATCGAGCATACAAGCCACTTTACAGAGGGTGCCCACGAGTGGCGAGTATGGCGGAATTATCTGAACGAATTGGCCCCGCTGCTGTTCAAGCCGGATAAGTAACCTTCGAGACCCTGCCTCATGGATGCGAGTCTCATTGCGCAGAGCAAAGGTTCCAGTGAACCCGGCGGTTAACAACCGAAGCGAGTAAAAATGAAGGACTCTTCTCCAAATCATTATGAGCGGGCTTTCGAGAATTGGCTTATAGACAATCGAATCGAGTACGAATCGGTAGACGAGCACAAAAGAACGGCCTTCGGACATTCCGACATTAAGAGCTTCGATTTTTTATTATACCCGCCCGAGAGGCCAATCGTCATCGCCGAGGTAAAGGGCAGAAAGTTCAAGGGCACCAGCCTGGCCAAATTGGCGGGCTTCGAGTGCTGGGTTACAATCGGAGATATCGAGGGCCTGACAAAGTGGCAGCGGGTCTTTGGCGAGGGCCACCAGGCAATATTTGTTTTTGCCTACAAAACCGAGAACATCGACGTTGATTTTGACGGCAGGGATTATTTCGATTTCGACTCGAACAAGTATCTGTTCTTTTGCGTTAAGCTGGATGATTACCGCAAGTTCATGAAACGCCGCAGCCCGAAATGGCAAACGGTCACATTACCCGCAGAAAAGTTCCGCGACTGTGCCGTTCATATCAGTGATTTTTTGCTTTGATATCGCACTTCGTGTCTCTGACAGTTTTCTGCCGCTGGAAGAACACTTAGGCATGAAATATGAGAATGCAGGTTCGGCGTTATCCCCCGATGAAGGACCAGATGATGTTGGCGAGTCTCACATATGCATTGCCCCAGGCGTCCTGGCGAAAAAATTGTGTCGGCGCATCAGGATTGCCGATAAATGGTCGAAGGACCCAGGCCATCTGAATTCCCACGAACGCATAGATGACCAGCCATGCCCGCAACAATGTACGATGTCGCCGGTTGCGCCGGATGAGAGGCTCGTAGAATCGCCGAAGCAGCCACTGAGCCGTGAGACTGGCGCTGCCGAACATCAGCGTGTTGAACAAAATCGCCCCCCGGTAATTCGAAAAAGATATGTACCATAACACAGTGAAAGGAGCGAAGGATGCCAGGACAATAGTCAGCCCCGCCTGTGTTGCCAGCAATGCCCGCAAAGAGTACGAAAAGTCCGACCGCAATCCAAAAAGTGTATTAACCACAAAAAAACTCGGCAAGCTCAGAGCAAACGTACCCATCAGGAGAAAGGGCACCTTGACAGCCGAAAAGACGACCTGCCAGAAGCGCTCGCCGAACACCCCGCCGAAACTACCCATTACCGCCCCGTACGTAATTCCAAACACGGCTATCAGCAGCCCTAATTGCGCTAATTTCTTTGCCGTGTGATCATCCTCGACAACCCACGGTCTTGCTCTCAGCACATGTTCGGCTTGAAGTAACATCGTCCTTACGCTCCGCTATACAGACCGGGTGGCAGCCTCAAAGCCGAAGGCTTTGGGGATGGTAAACGCCAGATAAACCATCCCCAAGCTGCGCTTGAGGCTGCCACCCTTACCTCATCTATCCACAAATTCAACTATCATAATGTACTAAACCATTAAAGGGAAAACAGGTTGGCCAATGCATGCAATACGGCAATAAAGAAATTGCTTTCACGTTCACGAAACCACTCAAACGGCGCCATTGGGTATCCGATGAACGGACGAAGGACCCAACTCATTTGGGCTCCGACGAGTGCAAAGACAATCGTCCATATCCTGAAAACACTTTTTGCTTTCCGGGTCGTAATCTTCCCCATATGATCAAGAGCGCCTGTCGGCTCGATTTTCTTACCCCCAGTCTCTTCGCCCTGGCCGTTTTCCAGACTCACTTCAAAATTGGACAATTCGATGTCTTCCTGCACGATGACCAACCGGTCTAATGTGCGCAACAGAAATCCAAGCCCTAACACACCTGCCACAGTGCTTGTGCCCACATTCAACAACACCATGAACGGATAACTCTTTGTGCTCAAGGCGAAAAAAACAACAATCGGTCCCAACGATGCCAGCACTGCCAGCATCACGCCTAACGCAGCAATCAGGAGACGAAGAGCCGAGATTACGGACAGCCGCGTCCCAATGAGCGCATTGAATACATAAAGGGAAGGAAATGTCACTGCGAGTGTGAGAAAAAACAGCATCGGCAGCTTGATGGCGCCGGCGATCATCTGCATGTATGCCTGCCCACCCGTTCGGATCATCGCGAATGTACCCATGCACAATCCATACAGGACGCCGAGCAACACAATAGAGACCGACAGT
>Ga0268285_1000210_pt1 | contig 36661 bp, 42 predicted proteins | sample saktaG_2_FD_190144 | JGI IMG/M metagenome (GOLD analysis project Ga0268285, IMG submission 190144) | Saline water microbial communities from Sakinaw Lake, British Columbia, Canada - sak_2013_06_06_120m | ecosystem: Environmental > Aquatic > Non-marine Saline and Alkaline > Saline ... | reverse complement strand
ATATATGTTTATTAGGACAACATTCAATTAACTTACCTTCGTTACCTTCTTCGCTGTCGTCATTATAACAAATACAGCATTCATTTTTATCGTCTTCGGCATTAATTTTATTTTCAGCAAATGTTTGAGACATTTTGGTAAGTTTTATAGGTACATTCATCTACAAATAAGTATTTTAACTCAATTTTTTATTTTATATATGTAATTTTAAATAACTAAAAATTTGTTTAAAGTAATTTATAAAAGAGATTTAAAGAAAAAAATGCACTCAATAATTTAACTTGCATTGGTTATATAAAAAAAGATATTGGACCAAAGGAAAGGCGTCCTCACTTTTAAAAATTAATTAAGGGACTATTAAATTACTTTAAACAAACTCTATCTAAAATATGGTGTTCAAATATATCATCTAACCATTCACTATTAAATTCTGGCCAGTAATAACCATCATCAAACAATTTACTTACCTTGTAAAAATTTGTATCATCAATTTCAAATTCATTTTTAATAATACTTACCCAAGTTTCTATTAAATAATTTAAATGAACTTTATAATCCTCGCTGGCGTAATACTCTTTTTCTTCTTTGGACGTTGAATTTTGTTCCATATACCACGTTAATTGATTTTTGGATACAACATTGATATATTTTTGTAAACTGGATGTAGCAAAAGATGTCATTTGTTTGAAAACTTTATTTATAGTATTTAATACTTTTCGTCATTTTATAAAAAGTATTTCAATTTTTTCTATTTATACATAAATTATTAATAACTAAAAATTTGTTTAAAAAGATTTTTTTTTAAAGATTGGTTCTCTAATAAATGTAAAAAATAAAAAAGTAATTATTATTTAATTAAAACTATATTATTAAAACTATCTTTAAAAAGGGTTAAAGGGTTAAAGGGTGATTTAAATGTTGTAAATAATACTCTCTGAATCTAGGACAACTGCATAATGCTCTTGATGCGACATTTATAAATTGCGGTTCTTGAATAAATTTAAACCCTCCACATGTTATACATTGTTCTGCAGCAAGTCGTATATTTTCGTAACCATAACTTAATCTCCAATAACCATCATCATCTTCATCCTTTAAATAGACTAAACTCTGTTTTAAATTAAGTATTAAACTTTTTTTTGTAATATGAGCTTCCGAGTAGATAGAATCAACAAATAAATATCCCTTAATATCGTCTTGTAGATCAAAACACTTTTTATTATTTAACAATTTGTTAATTAATAGTTGTTTCTCAAAATAAATTGGATTAGTAAGTAAATAACCATCAGAAGGTTTTGCATCATTAAGAATATTAAGAATATAAACTTGAGATAATAAATCATCCCTTAAGGGATTGTCATAAATAAATAATGTAGCAAAAGACCTGCGGGCGAAAGACCGGCGAAGTCTTTTAATAAAATCGACCGCATTTTCGGTCTTATGCCAATTTTGAATAGTAATATAAAGATCATTATACGACTTACCTTGAAATTCTATAGGAATATAATAAATTTGACTAATTGTAGCCAGTTTATAGGTATAAAAGAGGTCAAACAATTCAGTCACGGAGAAATCTGCGAGAACTGATGGAATGAATAATTGTTTAATAGACATTGTTTTTTATAAAGTAATGATATTTAATTGATGAATTGAAAGTAAAATATAACAAGTATTTCAATTTTATTATTTTGTATGTATTATTTTTAATAACTAAAAATTTGTTTATAAAGAGATTTTTATTAAAAAAAATACAATTAATTTTACTACGTAGTTGAATTTACTTTACACCCTTGAAGATTTAAAATGGGACAATTTTACTTTCTAAATATTCTATTTATGACTTGAGTTTGACGAACCTCATTCCATTTTGGTTCAATCAAATGAATTTTTTTAACAACCTCAATTTCATGGATAATACCAAATTTTAATGCTCTTATTTCACTGGTCGTTTTTAGTATTATTGCTTGTGCTAATATGCTTTGATTAAGTGTATCATAATCAAAATTATTACTTTTATTTAACGGTTTTTTGTTATCCATTATATATAATAACTCAATATATGTTTAAATTGTCCCATTTTAAATATTCAAAGGTGTAAAACACTAACTAAAATATGTCTTTGAAAAATATCATCTAACCATTCATCATTAAATTCTGGAATGTAACACCCAGCTTCAAAATACGTGCTTATAGTCTCAAATGTTCCATTGTAGTCAATATCATAATAAAATATACCTTCAATATAACTTCTCCAAGTTTCTATTAAATAATCTAAATGATTTTTATAATCCTCACTGGCGTAATACTTAGACTCTTCTTCTAATGTATATTTTTCTTGAACATATATTATTATTTTATCTTGTGCTATGTCAGCAATATATTCGTTTAACCCGGAGGTAGTTAAAGCTGGCATTAAAGTCGTCATTTATTTAATTGTATACTTATTTTTAAGGCATAAATAATAATTCAATTTTTTAAAAGATGAAAAAAAGTTATTGACCCAAATGCGGTCTCACTTTATTCCCTTAAGGGATTTATTAATTTACTTTAAAATATTTGTATCTAACATATGTCGTTCAAAAATATCATCTAACCATTCATTATTAAAATCTGGACAATAAAGTCCATCAACAAAATACTCACTTATAAACTCAAAAGTTCCATCATAGTTAATATCATAAGTAAATTCACTTTCAATAGTACTTACCCAAGTTTCTATTAAATAATTTAAATGGACTTCATAGTCACCGCTTGTAAAATAGTCTTGTTCTTCTTCTTCTGTAAATTTGTCTAAAACATAGTCTGTTAATTTAGTTGCTACAACATCATTAATAAATTCGCCTAAAATTGTTGTCATTTGATTGATTTGTTTATTAATTAGTATACTTATTTCTAACATGGGTTCTAATAAATCAATTTTTTAAGTTTTGTATGTAATTTTTTGTAACTAAAAATTTGTTTAAAAGACCACTTTTACACCATTTCTCATTTAAAATGCCAACTAACAATTATCAATCCAATCAGAAATTTTTTTGTAATCACTTGAATGTTCAGTTTCACATACTTCAATTTCATAATTATATGAAGAAACATTACCAAATCCAAATACAGGAGTACTCAAAGTTGACCCGTAAAATTTGTTACTCACAACATTAATATAATATTTATTTGGCTTTATAACTATTGTTTGTATATAATTTATATTTATTATTAAATTTTTTAATTTTATAAATTTTGACATTATAATAATTATTATTATTATTCGGGTAAATTTTAAGTTGTTTATAAATATTATAGTGGGCATTTTAAATGAGAAAAGGTGTAAAAAGAAAAATTTTTAAAAAATTACTCAAAGCATGTATTTGAGAACCTTTTTATAGTGACGAATAAAAAAAGATATTGGTTAATCCTCACTTTTAAAAATTGATTAATTAAATTACTTTAAACAAACATTTGTATCTAAAATATGTCGTTCAAATATATCATCTAACCATTCTTTATCAAATAAGGTTATTACAAAAGTTGGATCCCAATTTGTGTCATCCAATATTTCATCATCATAACCAAGTTTATTTTTTACATTACTTACCCAAGTCTCTATTAAATAACTTAAATAAAGTTCATGCTCACCACTTGTATAATAATCTTCTGCTTCTTCTTCTGTTCTATTTGCTTCTATATACCACATTATTTGATTTTTTGACTCAGATATAATAAAATTTCTCATTGTTATTTTTAAATCTTTAATTGTTTCTTTGTATGCTTTAATATATTGTGCTTCTTTGTATTCATTTAAATTTGTCATTTGATTTATTGTATACTTATTTATAACATGGGTTCTAATAAATCAATTTTTTTTAGAATAGAAGACAAATATAGGTATAGTATCATTGTTATTATAGTGTGGGTCATTTAAAAAAAATTGTTTAAAAGATATAACTTTTTAAAAAAGGTACTCTATGATAGTGTCGCATAGCCTCTATAGTCTGCAATTTTCCCCTGTTAGCCGTATAAAAAGGACCATACGGCTAACAGGTTGAAATATTGACCCTATATAACTTTAACTCATTATTGCTATAGAAATGAGTGACAAATTGAAGATGCGAGTCACGAATTTAATCTAAAACAATACATAAGAAATGAGTGACAAATTAGAAATGAGTGACAAAATAAAAAAAGGTATTGGTCCAAAAGGTGGAGTCCTCACTTTTAAAAATTACTTAAATTACTTTAAACAAACGCTAGCTAAAACATCCCTCTCAAATAAATCAACTAACCATTCTTTATCAAATAAGGTTACTAAACTCATATTAAATGTTGGATCCAAATTTGGGTCATCCAATATTTCATCATTATAACCTAATTCATCTTTTACATTACTTACCCAAGTTTCTATTAAATAATTTAAATAAAGTTCATACTCACTGCTTGCAAGATATTCTTCTTGTTTTATTAAATAATTTAAATAAAGTTGTTCATCATACTCACCATTATACTCTTCTGCTTCTTCTTCCGGTATATTTGCGTCCATATACCATATTATTTGGTTCCTTGACACAATTTTGATATAATGTCTGATAGTCATTTTTAAATGTTTGATTGTTTGTTTGTATACTTATTTATATACGCATAAATAATAAATCAATTTTTATATATTGTATGTAATTTTATTGTAACTAAAAATTAATTAAATTATAGTTCATAATAAACTGGTTCTAATTCTGTAACTGGTTCTGTAACTGGATCTGGAACTACTCGTTCTCTAGGGCATAAAAGTCTACATAGTATTAATAATATGATTGAACATGTTCGACACATTTGTTAAAGTGCTTTAATATTTTTCTTGTATTTGCAACTCAATTTTTAATAAAAATATTAATGCTATGAAAAAAAAGATATTGGTCCAAAGGCGACCTCACTTTTAAAAATTACTTAATTTACTTTAAACCTATTGATAAAACATTACACTCAAATATATCATATAACCATTCATCGTTAAACTCTGGATAGCAACATCCGTCTTCATAACACTTACAAATATATTCAAATGTACCATCATAATTATTCCTCCATTGTATATATTTAGCAGTCGTTTCCTCAGTTTTATCTTCCAGAAAATCGAACTCATTAGTATTCAAATTAAAATACCAGTCCATTTCTATTCCATCTTTCATAGAACGATAAAACTGAGATTCCATATTACATATCCAAGTTTCTATTAAATAAGTTAAATGAAGGTTATACTCACTACTCCCACAATACTCTACCATTGCTTCTGCTTCTCCAGACCTACCTAAAAATAAACCTTTTATAACATATTCTTCATAATAATAGTTTAATTTAATTGCTGATTCAGTAGTAATAAATGCTTTTAAAGACATTATTTTGTTTGTTTGTTAGTATACTTATGTTTAAAAGTAAATATAATAAATCAATTTTTATTATTTATGTGTATAATTTTAAATAACTAAAAATAATATTAAAGGCGTTATATATTTTAAAAAAGGACTTAAAGGCGTTATATATTTTAAAAAAGGACTTAAAGAACTTTAAAAACTTATTTTTAGTCGCAACAAATTGTCGCGTAAAATAAAAAAATTGAAAAGTATTTGAACTTGTACGTTATAAGTATAATAAACAATTTACAATGTTATCTATTAACAATTTAATTATTAATTGCGTTGAACTCCAATATAGTCATCACTATATTGCGGATGTATTTTGGTACAACAATATAGCACAGGTAAGTAAAGTTACATTAATTCCTTATTTAAAAAATGGTAAAGTATTCAATATTGCATACATTACAATTGGGCAATGGTACGATCAAGCATATAACTTTATTCAGCGCTTAAAAAATCCTAAGAATGAAACTCGGTTCGTTTACAACGATGACAACTGGTGGCCTATTAAAATAAATACTCATAATAATGGAGATATTGCAGTTGGCAATTACACGATTGAATTTAATGAAGACTATTTCAACCAACTAGATAGACGGGTTGTAGGATATCACCTTGCAAACACCACTCCAGAACCAATTATATAAGAACCAGAAGAAGAAATAAATTTATAGAAGTAGTTAGAAAAAATAAACTACGTAGTTTAATTAATAATTCCCTTTTTTATTCAATAATAATAAATGAATAATAATTTGCTAGTTTATTTTAATTAAAATACAGAATAGATTTGTTAGTTTATTTTATTTCAAAGATGAATAATAATTTGTTAGTTTATTTTAATTTCGAAGATGAATAATATTTGCTAGTTTATTTTAATTTCGAAGATGAATAATAATTTGCTAGTTTATTTTAATTTCGAAGATGAATTAGATTTGTTAGTTTATTTTTATTTCAAAGATGAATAAGATTTGTTAGTTTATATTTGCTAGTTTATTTTATTTCAAATACAGAATAGATTTGTTAGTTTATTTTTATTTCGAAGATGAATAATAATTTGTTAGTTTATTTTAATTTCGAAGATGAATAATATTTGTTAGTTTATTTTTATTTCGAAGATGAATAATATTTGTTAGTTTATTTTTATTTCAAAGATGAATAATAATTTGCTAGTTTATTTTTATTTCAAAGATGAATAATAATTTGCTAGTTTATTTTTTCAAAGTATAATTCAAAAAGATTATTAGAAAAAAATTTTAAACTGGATATACACTATAAAATATTGCTGTGCGATCAGGGAAAGCGTTTAATTAATCTTAAATATAACCTTATTTATATCTTTTATAACATTTGATAAATCAAATTTTTCTATATTTGGATTAAACCTTATAATTTTATTACCTAATGCCGTGATATAGTCTTCTCGTGTTTTTTCATAATTAGGGTCTCTATCAGTATGCCCGTATTCGTCACATTCAATAACTAATTTATAATCTAGGAAATATAAATCAACCCTATATGTATTAATTTTATACTGCCTTTTTAATGAAGTTACTTCATTAAAACAATTCCAAATAAATCCTATTGTTTGATTTTCTATACACATATTTATACTACTAACTACATTTATATTATCACTATAGTAGTAATGTATCGATTTCTTAAATTATATGAATTTTTAAATAAATTAAAGGCACTTTCTGATAACATAATTTTACGTTTGTTATGCCCACCATGACGAGTTCCATTTTTGTTTAGGGTTGCGTTATCTTTTAATACAATATAATGTATGTTTTCCTGATAATTTTTTTTAAGATTGGTAACCAACCTTTCCTTAGAAGAACCAAATATTGTAATAAACTCCTCTATATCTCGTGTAAATTCATTCATTATACTTTTAAATAATACATATAATAACTACGTAGTTTAATTTCATTTTTTTATTTAATAGACTAGAAGCAGTCAATTTGAAGAAAAAGAAAGTTAATGATAAAATTTAAATTTCTACGAATTTGGTTGATAGTGTTATCCCTCTTCCCGCACGGGATAGATATAAAATAAATGAGTATTTATGGAAATGAGTCACAAATTGAAGAAATGACCAACAAATTATACGCTGTTTAAATCATGTGTATAAAAAAATTTTGTTATCAATAATGATTATAAAAACGTGCCTAACCAGCAGGTTACCCACAAATTATAATGGTGTTTTATCCGGATAAAAAAGTAATTTAATACTTTATTTATTTAAATACACTACGTAGTTACTATCTAATTATATTCTTCTTCTTGTTCCTCTTTTTATATTTTATTTAAAATACTGAATAAGATTTGTTAGTTTATTTTATTTAAAATATAGAATAAGATTTGTTAGTTTATTTTATTTTCAAAGATGAATAAGATTTGTTAGTTTATATTTTTCAGCGATTCGTTGTCTGATATAATGCGTTGATATACTGGGTGTAACTTGATTTTAAAAGCGAAAAACATTATTATAAAAAATTTTAAACTTGATATAGAGTAAATTTTTGCTCCTCCAAGATGCGGAGCATTAGAAATGAGTGACAAATTGGTGGAAATGACCTACAAATTATAATGGTGTTTTATCCGCATAAAAAAAGTAATTTAATACTTTATTTATTTAATTACTTATTCTATCTAATACTATCTAATTATATTTAGTTACTATCACTATCATATTCTTCTTCTTGTTCCTCTTCGTCTTCTTCTTCTGGTAGCGGTTTAATAGTCTTTGTATCTGGATCCCAAATACCAACTTCTTCCTTAGTCTCAGGATTATAAAGTAGATTATTCGATGTTTTTAAGTAACTCTTTCCTGCAATTTGTATACGACTAACTTTGACAGTATTCTTTGGTACTGGTTCTGGTAGTGGTGCTGGTTCTACAGGAGGAGGGGTTTCATCGGCATCATCAACTTTTTCTTTGCCTGCGACATCATCAACTTTTTCAACTTTTTTGTCGGGTTTCTTCTTTTGTGCTTTTTCAGCTTCACGTTTAGCTAGACGTTCTGCTTTTTCAGCTTCCTTCTTTTCAGCCTTTTCGACTTCTTGAAGACGTTTCTTTTCAGCCTTTTCGGCTTCCAAAACACGTTTCTTTTCAGCCTTTTCTGCTTCCTTTTCGGCTTCCAAAGCACGTTTCTTTTCAGCCTTTTCAGCTTCCAAAGCAGCTTTTGCTTCTTTTTCAGCTTCTAAAGCAAGTTTTTTGGCTTCACGTTCAGCTTCCAAAGCACGTTTCTTTTCAGCCTTTTCATCCTCAGAAAGTTTTGGTTTCTTAGTTTTGACTGGACTTTCACATTCTAAGACTTCTTCTTCTTCTTCTTCTTCTTGTAAAACTACTTCTTCGTTGTTTTCTTTTTCTTCTTGTTCTTTTTCTTCTTGTTCTTGTTTCTTTTCAACACTTAGTTTAGAAAACAAATCACTTACTACACTCATATCATCGGTTTCAACCGCATTAACTTTTTTAGGACGACCTCGTCCAGTAGCAGCGGCTCTTTTTTTTTCCGCTACTACTAAATGTTCTAGTGGAATTGTCTTACCTTGTTTACCTGTTTCCTCTGAAACTTGTTCAAGAGTGATATTTAATTTTTTTAAAAGTTTCACATAAGATGTTGGTTTACGACCCTTAGTATCCTTGAATTCGTAGAGACCAGTGTCAAGACGAGAACTAACATTTCCACAATCTGGGCAACCAGATGGGTTTTTGTCGGTTTCGGTTTGGCAACCTTTGCAGTAGTCACCAGTCTCTAAGCGATCCTTTGTGCATTGAGTGAAAAGTCCGCGATTGTAGGCTAAGCCTTGACAACCATCAGAATTAACATTCTCAGCAAAGAATGGCATAGGAAAGACCGATTTCTTAGGTTCACGTGGTTTCTTCTCTTTCTTTTCGGAAACTGCTTTCCTCACCATTTGTTTGCGGGCGACAGATAAGTTTTCCAAACCAAGGGCTTGGATTTCTTTGTCAGCATCAAATCCATGGCGACTGGCAGCTTCAGAGATACAACGAGCAGCTAACTTTCTTGCTGCGTTCTCTAGGGTTTTCATCAATAACTCAGTTACTTCCATTGAAGCATTGAAATTTGCGATTTCGTTTGTAAAAGACATCTTTTAAGATTGTAATTGTTTGTTTAGGATAATACTTTCTTTTGGATAAGAAAGTATTTCATTTTTTTTTTCTTTATATATATTTTTTATAGAACTAAAAATTTGTTAAAATGACCGACAAAATTATCATATTATTCAAATACTAATTTTTAGTTTTTTAAATTATACATAAGAATTTAAAAAATTGAATTATTTACACATTTATAAGGTAGATTATATATTTACTATTTACAATGAACACATTAAATGTTGCGCTTTTTATTAAACGAGCTGAAGACTATCAAACTAAAGAATTTATAATTAATATTTTCCACAAAAAAAATATAGGTAAGGTAAATGACATCACATTTATTAAAAAACAAAATCATACTGGTAAGACTTATAATGGGGTTATTGTTTCATTTGAAAAATGGTACAATCATAATCTACTTAATGAAATTAATTCGGCACAAAATGGCACTTTCAAATTTAATTTTAATAATTCATACTGGTTTATTAATGTTCATAAAGAAGTTTTAGAATCTGAAGAATGTACAGAATTTAAAGAATTTATTATCCCTAACAATTTATCAGATGCAGACCGAATTAAACAATTGGAGGACTTGGTTAAATCTATGTCTTCTCAAATCAATTATATGCAAACTAAACAGGAACGTTCTGAAAGAACTATAATGGAGCAAGAACATACACATACTCAGCAACATCTATATAATATTGAGTTACGCGCTCAACTTGACGACAAAGATGCCGAACAAACTTGGATTGAAGCCGATTTTAAAGAAGATATTGAGACATTAAAGGCGGAAAATTTACTACTCCGCACTCATTTGGAAAGAAAATATTACGAATGTTTGAAACTTCAAGAAGAACTTCAAGACCAAACTTGTATTTTGACTTATACTGAAAATCAGGTTGTCTCAATGAAACATATGCTCAACGAGGTACCTAATGAAGTTCCTTGTAAACAGATTATTGACACATATATTAAAGAATATTGTTAAGTAGATAAGTTTTTAAATAATTAAGTAGATAAGTTTTTAAATAATTAAGTTTTTAAATAATTAAGTTTTTAAATAATTAAGTAATTAATACTTTTTTTATGTAGTTGGTCGCGTTAAAATTCGCTTTAAATGCGATGTAGATTTTGCTTTAAATGCGCTTACATTTTTATCACGTGTAAAAAAAGGTATTATGTAGGTATTATGTAGGTATTATGTAGGTATTATGTAGGTTATTATGTAGGTATTATGTAGGTATTATGTAGGTATTATTTACGAGTACAAGTTATCAAATTCTGGAATGCTGTAAGTTTCTCCAACTTTTAGATATTTGGCTATTATCTTTGGGTTTACCTTCCCTTGCATTATATCTTCTACTTGATATACATTTAAGGTTTTATCTATATAATAAATTATTCCTTGAATGTCTTGTGCCCAAACCTCTACTTTTTTTCCTTCTGTGCCTTCCGCATCCTTTTCTAAATCGCATGTGCCGTGCGGTCTTCCCTTTAAATGTGTACCGCAAAATTCTATACTTAAATCCTTCCTACGTCTTGTACATTGTTCTCCACTTGCTCTTTTTGCACAACAACGTTCAGACAAATTTACCACATTTTTTACTCTTTTTCGTTTCATAAAATCTTCTTTTACCAATATCAAACGTTCATAATCATAAATATATTGAACTAACTCTAAGTCTTTTACTAATTCTTTTCCTACTAACTCTGACGCTTTTTTTTTTACATTCTCTTTTAAATCAGAGATATAATTTTCTATCTTTTTATTTATACGACGTTCCATTATTTCTTTATATACTTTATTATATTCATATATCTTTACTTCAATTTTTTATATGCTTTTAAATACTACTTAAAGACTTTCAACCTACATACTTATTTATACCATAATATTCTTATATTCTAATTAATGAGAGACAAAAACACACCCCCTTGAAATAATTCTCCGTAACATTTAATAACCCATTCAATAAATTCTTCTCTTTCTTCACTTGTCAATAATCCCAAATAAATGCTTATTTCTTTTGTTATGCCGTCAACACCATTAATACCTAAATTAACAACATATCTATCTATTTTTTCCCTAGTGTTTAAAAACGGATTCCTTGATAAACGAGTGTAAAACTTATCCACATATCCACCACCATATAGCACCCCCGTATGGCGAAAATTATTCATATATAATACAATATCATTCGATAACCACGATTCGTATTCATCACTCTCTTCCCGCATAGTAAAATATGTCAAATATAGAAAGTACAATCTTGCTTTTGATTTTGTAAAATTTACAATGTCGTTCAATAACGTTTTATCTTGAACCTGATATGTGTATTGCATAATTTGCGAAGCAATCTCTCTTGGAAAATAATCCATAAGTTCTTCCATAATTTATTACTCTATATATCTTTATATTATTGTTAATATCGTTAATATCGTTATATACATTTTTAGTTATTACAAATTTATATAATTATTAAAAATTGAAATACTTTTTATTTATGTCTATAAAAATAAGTATTATAAAACAATTAAACATTTAAAATGACATCCAAAATAATGAACTTTGATTTGAACATCGTTATTTCGTGTCTTTCCCAAGAAATGATTGACAAGTTGGAATACGCAATCCAAGCGTTGATAAAAGAAGTTTTAATCCTTAAAAATGACGAAGAAGAAAAAGGTAATAAAAAAACATATAGGTGGTTAAACGAAACATATAAAATAAGAGGTAAAGTACAACCCATAAGCAGAATAATAGACGAAATATTTCTCCACAAAAGCAACATTTTATTGTCGGTCATATCTGACTATGTGGTCCCTGAAGATGTTGATATGTTAAAGATATTGTCAGATAATTATTATATACACAAGCATAGGCATACTCAAGAACAATGCGAAGGAATGTGGCGCCGTCTACGATCGACAACGCCCGAAGATTTTAACCCAACAACGTATCCAATTATGATGTTTAAACACGGAATGTATTATTACATGCAACTAAATACAGAATTTGTTAAACATAACCTATTCAACGTAGTCGATAACAATAAATATCTAGTACAATTAAAATAGTTAGTTAATATTAAATTGTAATTAAATAAATAAAGTATTCTAGTACTTTTTTATCTAATACCATTTTTTAGTTATTATAAATTTGAATACTATAAAAAATTGAAATGCTTTTTAAACACAAATCAATTATAAACTTATACAAACATTTCGTTTAAAATGACATCAACTCCAAGTTTCTTTAACAACGTTATGGCAGGTCTTTCCGAGGAAATGATTGCAAAGTTGGAATACGCAAACCAGACGTTTATCAAAGAATTATTAATCCTTAAAAAAGACCAAGAAGACACAGGTAATAAAGAAACATATAAGTGGTTAAATCTAGTGGACAACCGAGGCAGAATCCAACACATTCAAGGAATTATAGAACGAATGTTTCATAATTCCAACGCCGAGGTATTGGCGTCAGTTGCGTCAGACTATTTCGTCCCAGAAGATGTTGTTATGGTAAGAAGATTTGTGGATGATTATTATATACATGTGTATAAGTATACACAGGAAAATTGTGACAACATCAAATGGGCAAATCGAACAAATACACACAACATATTTAACACAGAATTGTATTCAAATATGATGTTTGAACTGGGAATGTATTTCTACATGAATATACACCAAAAATTTGTTATCAACCAATTATACCACGTCAACGATAACAACGACGCGCAATTAAAATAGGTAGTTAGACTATAGTTATAAGTAATTAATTAAATAAAGTATTCTAGTACTTTTTTTCTGAAATGTACGTTTATAAACAACATTTTTGTCGAAATATTTAACTTTGAAGTACAAAGGATGATACTAATACAAACACATAAAATGCTAAATAACTGCCATACATATTTATACCTATACCATAAAATTCTAATATTCTACTTATACCATATATTAATAATATTGACACGCCTAAAATAGTTATTTTTGACATATAATATATACATACACTTTTTTACTATCTACTATACGATAAACTTACACTACTCGAATAATTTTTAACTAACATATCTTCATTTGATACATTACTTAATATTATACATTCACCATAATCATTTTCTATTATTTCATCCGTTAAACTAAACTCCTTTTCTTTTTCTATATATATATTCCCTTCAATAAATAAGGCATATCTATTTATTCCTCCACCTACATATTTACCATTTTTTATATCACCTTTTTTTAACTGCACCCAATCTTTTAACCATCCGCCATCTCTTACAGCATATTCAAATGTCCTATAAAAATAAAAATACTCTCCACAACTATTATATATCTTTTTTTTACGATTACCAAATATCGAATCAAATTCTACCCTTTTTGTTTCACCACCTGTATATACTGGATCTGGAAGAATATAATTACTATTTGTTTTTGGATTTATTAATACACCTAATTCTATATTTTTACTAAATAACTCTGAACATTCTTCATCTATCGGAATATTACATACCATTTTCATATTAATTATTTCACTTGTCAAAGCAAACCAAGAAGGACTATTTTTTTCAAAACATAACCCATATATATCTATTTCAGATATATTTACGAGTGCATATACTTTTTCAGGAGAATCTACTATAATTCCTTTATACATATGTTCTGTTACCTTTTTATAATCACAATTTAAGTTTTTTAAACTACATTTAATTTTATTCAATATATCTAATTCTATATCCGTTTCAGATGATTTCTCGCTTATAATTATATACGGCAAAATTAGTTGCTCTTTAATTATATTATTACAAAAAGGAGTTTTGTCCATCATAAATTGTAAAAACGGATATTTATGATCGTTATTTATATGATAACACAATAAATAGATTATTAACATACCATTTTCATTTTCAAGATTTATATCTTTATTTGCTCTTTCTTCCAATAAATATGTATATTCCATAATTATATACATATTTTAGTATTTAAATTAATTTTCATTTAATTTTATTTATCTATTTTTCTTTTTATTTCATCTTTTACAACTTCTATTCTATTATCTAATACTTTCTTAGCAATTTCTTTGGCCAATTCAGGACTATCTTTATAATATTCTTCTAATTGAGTTAATAAAAACCTTCCTGAAATTGTTTTGCGACTCTTTTTTTGTTTATATACCAATGCACCACCATTTATATCAAAACAATCTATTGAATTATTCTTCATAACATTTACTAATGATGTTGTTAATTCTTTTTTTTTATGTGTTTTTTCTTTAATTTCCGACTTTAATTTTGTTATATCATTATCCATTTTTATCCATTCTTTGATAGTAATTATTAACTCATCCTTTGGACTTGGAATTGGTTTATTTGTTTGTTCTACTATCTCATTATTGCTTATGTCATTTTTATCAGTAATATTCATTTATTTATTTATTATTTATTATATAATTTTAAGCATTTATTTATATTATATAATAAATAAGTTAGTTATTTATTATTATTTACATCTTTACACTATGACGTTTACATAAACCATTATTTTCTATTTTTTTACATCCACATAATTTGCCTTTATTTAACCCTGTTTTTAATATTGCACTACAACCTTCTACCTCCTCTTCTAAAACATACTGCTGAATTACAAGGGTGTCATGTTCTACAATATTTTCTACTTTAGTCTTATTAACCCCGTGTTTTAAATTCTTTTCTTCTAATAATTTCTTTTTTTTATCTTCGCGTTCTTTCTTACTGGTTAACTTAGCATCCATAAGTTTCTTTTTCTCGGACATTTTTAAACTTTTAATCGCTTCTTTATAATGATGTTTACAATAATATGATTGGGTTTCTGAAATGAATGTTACATATTTATAGGGACATTCATCATCAAAACTATTTATTTTTTCACAACAATTACCTTTCTTAAATATTTGTCCATATAATTTGTATGTATAATTATCACAATTAATTGATTCTACATTACCACACGAAGAACCCCATATAACAATAGAATTAGGCAAAGTTTTATCTAAACTATTAATTCCGTATATTTGTTTTAACCCTAGTTCTGTATAATAAGGTAGAATTGTAAATTGAATATTTCTACAATATGGACATTTTATATAATAATCTAGTTTCGACTCTTTAAATTTTTGTTTATGTTTTTGTGTCAATGTGCCTATATCATACGTTTTAAACTTATATTTTTGGTTATAAATTTCTTTATATAATGCCTCATAATTAAAATGATGGTTACATTCTAATATTACATGTTTATCTGTTAATTGCATACCTGTTATTTGACACAATTTATCCTCGTCGTCGCTATCAATATCTAGGAGTTTATATAATTCATCTTGAAAATTGATATTTCCTTCAATTGTATAATTATTTAACATCTATATTATTTTGCCGAATATCTTTAAATTTATTTTGTATATTACTTATATTATATTATGTATTGGGGTCCTAGTACTTGGTTATTTATGCATACATTAGCAGCCAAACTTAAAGAAACCAGTTTTCATGTGATTGGTCCACACTTAATTAGGGTTTTTATTCAAATTTGTAATAATTTACCATGCCCTGAATGTTCTCAACACTCAAAAATATTTTGGTCTAAAATACAAACTAACAATATCAAAAATAAAACTGATATAATTAATGTATTATTTGTATTTCATAATATTGTTAATCAAAAAAAAAATAATAAACCATTTAAATATGAAAATCTAACATATTATGAAACAAAAAATGTGGTTGACACATATAATATATTTTCTAAAAATTTTAATACACGAGGGAATATGAATTTAATTAATGAGTCATTTCATAGAAATATGATGCTTGCTTCTTTAAAAACTTGGATGATGTCAAACATTAACCATTTTGATAGATAAAAAAATAAAATGTAATAGATTATATATTACCAATTAAGGTTCCATCTTTAAAAACACGACATTTAAATTGTTGTTTAGAAGGCATTGAACACACTTCTTTGTTAGTATTTATTTCATTAATGTACAAATAACTTTTTAAAGTTGACCCATACATTATTATTCCTGATATAACCCCTCCTAAAAATAACCCACTTAATACATCTCCAATCACTAAAGAAGAAAATAATTGTATGCAAGATAATAAATTTTTTATAAATAAATCAAGCGCGATGTATGCTAAGAAAAATGCTAAAATTCCATAATTAATAACGTTAACCTTATTCTGTTTAGAAATCATTATCATTGGTGTAATCAAATACATCATTGTAAATGATAGTATAAATGTACTATAGGTTACATCTTTAGGTATAAATAGTTCGGATAAACCGGTTAAGCATATATTTGGCATTTCGTTTGAACCAAAATCTTGGTTTGATTTAAATCCTTTAAATACAATTATTCTAATGAATGTTATTATAAATATCCATACAAAAAATACAAATGCTTTTTCCATTGTGGAAGTAAACATTGAAAATACAACTATACTAACACAAATAATTATTGGTGAATAAAATGACAAAGAATTAAAAATATTCATTGTACTATCAAAAAGGGCATTTTGTAAATCTGACATATACTATTTTATTATATTAAAATAAAAAAATAAAATATTATTATTCAAAAACTAGTTCAAGTACATCTTGTATTGTTTCAACTGGATAAAATTTTATTCCATTTGTTAGTTCATCATCTTTATACTTTTCTATAAAACTATCATATTCTTTTTGATTTTCTTTTGGATATAAAAATTCAGTCACTCCTGCTTTAATGCCTCCTAAAAATTTTAAATCCAGTCCTCCTATTTCTGTTATTTTTCCATCTAATGTTATTTCACCTGTTATTGCTATATTATATTTTATTTTTTTATTATTTAATAAACTATAAATAGTTATAGTTATTGCAGTTCCAGCACTCGGTCCATCCTTTGGAGTTGCTCCTTCTGGACAATGTATATGAATTCCATTAAAACTATTCTTTAGTTTTTGTTCATCTCTTTTATCAATTGGTGTCAAATTCCAGGCTAATGTTAACGCCACATTCATTGATTCTTTCATTACATCTCCTTGCATTCCGGTCAAATGTAAATGTAAAAAAGTTTCGCTTGGACGCCAAGTTGTTTGAATTGGAATTACGCCACCCTTTCCTTGAGCATTTGCCCATAATCCATTTATTATCCCTACCTTATTTTCATTATGTATTTTTTTATGTTTTATTTGTTGTTTATCTTTGAAATATTTTGTTTTAATATCATGAATTGTTACATTAATTGGAATTTCATATGTTGTATTAAAATTCTTTAAAATATCCAAATTTATTTCACCAACTATTTCAAATAAAATTTCTTTTAGTTTTCTTACGCCAGGTTCTAGGGTATATTCATCTATTATAAATTTTAATACATCAGTTGAAAAATGTATCACTTCTTGTAATCCCATTTTATCATATACTTCAGGTAAAATATGTGTGTTTGAAATTACAAGTTTTTCATCTAATGTTAAACTTTTAAATTTTACGCGATGAACTCTATCTAACATAATTTTATCTATTGCTTCAACATCATTATATGAAAGAATAAATAAAACTTTAGATAAATCCAAATCAATTCCAGAAAAATATTTATCTTGAAAGCAATCATTTTGAGAAGGGTCTAATAAATGTGTTAAAATGCCTACTATTTCCTTTCCATGCTCTGTTTTTGATATTTTATCTATTTCATCAATAAAAATTATCGGATTCATGCATTTCTTATCAATAAGTATTTGAACTATTGAACCATATGTTGAACCTACATATGTATAGTTGTGCCCATGTAAACTTGATCCATTTGAATCACCTCCCATTTGTATCATTGCAAATGGTCTTGGAACTCCATTTTCATCTTTTAAACAATTTGCTAATCCTTTTTTTGCTAACGTAGTTTTTCCTACACCTGCTGGACCTTCAAACCCAAAACAATACCCATCCTGTTTACCATTTATCCATTGACCTATTATTCTTTCTATTTGTTTTTTTGCATTATCGTGCCCGTAAACGGCTTCATCTAATGTTGATTTAACATTTTTCATATAATTATGTATGTTACCATATTTTTCTTCTATTTCTAATAAATCTTTTGTATTTGTTTGATTTATATTAAACAAATCATTTAATAATTTTTTGTTAGTTTTGTTTTGTTGAACAAATTCAAAAATATCATTTTGTCTTTCTGTTATATTTCGCCCATTAACTTTTAATTTTGTACATTTTAATTTGTTTTTAACAATTTCATTATTAATTTTTATTATAATCATTTTTAAGTCACTACACTCTAACGCATTTACATGTTTATTTATAATATTTACTATATCAATTTCTTTTGTTTCTTTTAATGCTGTTAATATTTCCAAACTAGTATAATTATTTTTTATTGTTAGATTTGTAGTATTATTTATTTGAAGCATATTAATATATTTTAATTTTATTTCATTCATAATATTTAATATTGGTTCTTTTCTGTAAATATTAAATGGTATTTTTAATAATCCATCCAAGTATTGCCTCGCTTTTGAACCAGAATCTTCCGATTTTGCTTTTATTTCTTTTAATTTTTGTATTGCCTTTTCTTTTACAGAATCTGGTACTTTTAATAAACATATTTGTTGTTCTAATGGAATTTTTTGTATATCAAAATTTAATAAATCTGTTGTGTATTGAATTGTGTTTTTCATTGCATCCTTAAAATATTGTTTTATCAACCAGGGAAAACTATCAAATATAATTGTTTGTTCTTGACTATCTATTACACCATTTGTATCATTTGATAAAATGTCATATAATAAATAAGCCAAATATTGGTTATCATATTTATCTATTTTAACTAACAATTGTATTATTGTATTTCTTTTTATAAACAAATCTAACCCTATAAATTCTTTTACTACTTGAGTTATTGTTTTTTGTCTCAATATATTTAAATTACTTAAATATCCTGCATATTTTGTATAAATATCATGTGGTTCTGAAATAAGATAATCTTTTAAATTAAGTGACTGAATAAATCGTGTAAATGTATCTACTTGAAATTCTTGAGAGTTTGGCGCATTTTCCTTAATTAATTTATATTTTAAATTAACATATTTATTATTTAAAAAATCTATCATAATATCATCCACAATTCCTGTTATTATAATGCTTTTTTTATGTTGTGGATTGTAAACTAACAACTGAATACCAAATACCTTTAAATGAAATGGTTTTATTTTAATACTAATATCAGCGCTATCTAGATTTTTTGATTTCTCGTTTAATTTACTATCATCTGATTTTGTTATTTCTGTTTTTTTAATTCCTAATAATTTATAACTTGTTGGATGAAAATACTTTTTTAATAATTCAAATTTATACTTATCCATATCAGAACTAGCATAAGTATTTACGGAATTATTTCCAAAACATATCCATAATAAATCTTCAAATGAATCTGTGCCAAATGCTTTAAATAAACTGGATAAATCATTATTAACAGTTTGAAGAATATTAATAATATTATCTGTATTGTTTTTTATACTAATGTCATTAATTTCCTTTATTTTTGTACTTAGTTCAAATAAAATATTAATACAACTATTTACTTCACTAACACTAATTATATTCAATGTCTTATTTTTTTGAACATGTAAAATTGTGTTTTGAATAACATCCTGAAAAAATAATAATTTTTTCTCAATTAATAAAACAATTTCTGTAGTTGTTTTTTTTAACGTTTCTTTTTTTGAATTATTCATTATATTATATTATATAAAAATATTATATATATGTTTTCTCTTACGAATGTACCGAAACGTTTAATATAATAAATAACAATATTAAATACATAACTAGATATATTATATTAAATGGGGATCCCTAGTTATTTTTCACATATTATTAAAAATCATCCTAGTATTATTAAAAAATATATTAAAGATGTTCTAAAAGTGGATAATCTGTATTTAGATTGTAATTCTATTATTTATGATGCTTATAGAAAAATAGAAATTGATAAACTTACTGAAAATATACAAGACAACATTATAACCCAAGTTATTTTTAAAATAGAAGAATATATCTCTATTATTAACCCATCACAAACTGTTATTATAGCGTTTGATGGGGTTGCTCCTGTTGCTAAATTAGAACAACAAAGGTCTCGAAGGTATAAATCTTGGTATCAAAATCAAATTTCACGTACAATTTATAAAAATGAAACTGAAGATATTTGGAATACTGCAGCTATTACTCCTGGAACTAAATTTATGAATGACCTTAATTCTATTGTGAGTAAACATTTTAGTTATAAACCTAAATTAGATATTATTATTTCTGGTTCTAATCAATTTGGAGAAGGCGAACATAAATTATTTGATTACATTCGCTCAAATCCAGAAAAACATTTATTAGAAACAACTATTATTTATGGGTTGGATGCTGATTTAATTATGTTATCAATTAATCATCTTCCTGTTTGCCCAAATATATATTTATTCAGAGAAACCCCACATTTTATTCAATCAATTGATAGTTCTTTAGAACCAAATTCCAATTATTTCTTGGATATTCCTGAATTTACAACTACATTAACAAAATATATGAATAATAATAATACAGAATTAACACCTCAGCAAAAAATAAATATAGTTCATGATTATATTTTTATTTGTTTCTTTTTAGGAAATGATTTTTTACCACATTTTCCAGCAATTAATATTAGAACTGGAGGAGTTGATAAAATGATTAATGCATATAAAGCAACCATTGGAAATTCTAAGTTAAATCTTACTGATGGTAAAACTATTTATTGGGGAAATGTTAGAAAAATTGTACTACAATTAGTCAATCAAGAAGAGGAGTTTTTTATTAAAGAACATCGGTCGCGTAATAATAAGGAAAAACATCAATTACCAAATATAAGTGGTGAAAATAAATTTAAAAATTTCGAATTAACGCCGATGTATGATAGGGAAATGGAGCATTTTATAAATCCTGTAAAACCAAACTGGCAATCAAGATATTATCTTGGGTTATTTGGAATTAAATCAGAAAATAATAATGAACAAAAACGTAATATTGCTATAAATTATTTAGAAGGACTTGAATGGAATATGAAGTATTATACATCTGGTTGTCCAGATTGGCGTTGGCGTTATAAATATAATTATCCTCCTTTGCTTGAAGATTTAATTAGATTTATTCCAATATTTAATAATGAATTTGTTTTATACAAGTCCCCAACCCCTGTTTCGGAAATAGTTCAATTATGCTATGTGTTGCCTCGTACATCTTTAAAATTGTTACCACGTAAGTTATATTTGGAGTTATTAAAAAGATATGATCATTGGTATAAAGGCGATTGTGATTTTGTATGGGCTTATTGTAAATACTTTTGGGAGTCTCATGTGGAAACAAATGAAATAGATATTAATGAATTAGAACAATTTATTGTAAATAATAAGGGTCTTTTATCTTACAAAAAGCATTTATAAGAGTAATAATATGATTTAATAGTTTTTTAATTATATTATTTTTATAACATTTAAACAAATGCATTACCATAATAGATTATATTTTTACAAAATTGAAAAACTTAGTTATTCTGTGTTAAAAAGGAACCAACCACTATTCAAGAAATTTCAAAATTTTAAAAAGTCGATTGGGTTTTTGAAAATGGACATTTTTAAAATGTCTAAAATAGAAAACCTGAATAAAGTTTCCAAAATGAAAAGTGAAATTTGGAAATGTGATGAAAATGCTCTTAAATTTATTTTTTTGTTAAAAAAATGCGTTACCATAACTTTTGTTTGCATTTTTGGAACTAAATTAGGTATCCAATTGTATCCTTTATTTGGATATTAGCAAAAAGTGCCAAAAATATATTTTCAAAAGGGTTTCCATAATTGATTAGGAATATTTTATACAAAATTTTGAAAAGTTATGTATCAAGTGTTCCAAAAGTTCCAAAAAGGGATATTTGTCTCAAAAGGAACCAACCACTATTCAGGAAATTTCAAAATTTTAAAAAGTCGATTGGGTTTTTGAAAATGGACATTTTTAAAATGTCCAGAATAGAAAACCTGAATAAAGTTTCCAAAAAGAAAAGTGAATTTTAAGAATGTGATGAAAATGCTGTTAAATTTATTTTTCTGTTGAAAAAATGTGTTACCATAACTTTTGTTTGCATTTTTGGAACTAAAATGAGTATCCAATTGTATCCTTTGTTAGGATACAGCAAAAAAGTGCCAAAAATATAATTTCAAAAGTGTTACCATAATTGATTAGGAATATTTTATACAAAATTTTGAAAAGTTATGTATCAAGTGTTCCAAAAGTTCCAAAAAGGGATATTTGTCCCAAAAGGAACCAACCACTATTCAAGAAATTTCAAAATTTTAAAAAGTCGATTGGGTTTTTGAAAATGGACATTTTTAAAATGTCTAAAATAGAAAACCTGAATAAAGTTTCCAAAAAGAAAAGTGAATTTTGGAAATGTGATGAAAATGCTCTTAAATTTATTTTTTTGTTAAAAAAATGCGTTACCATAACTTTTGTTTGCATTTTTGGAACTAAAATGAGTATCCAATTGTATCCTTTATTTGGATATTAGCAAAAAGTTCTGTCAATTTAATTACAATTGCGTTACCATAATTGATTAGGATTGTTTTACAACTTTTTAATAAATTAGTTGTCCTGTGTTCCAAAAGTTCCAAAAATAAGATATTTTGTAATAAATACATAAAAATATCTTACAATATGTTATAAATGTCTCAAGAAGAAATTGACAAATCTAAATTTGAATTTATTGATACAAATAATAATATAAATGAAAATAATCAAACAAGTTTAAAAAAATATATTTGTGAAAATTGTAATTATAATACATCACGTAAAAGTCAATATTTTAGACACTTAGAAACTAACAAGCATTATAAAAATATAAATCAAAATAATGAAAATGCTACAAAAGTTTTAAATAATTTTACATGTATATGTGAAAATACATATTTATATAAATCAGGGTTGTATAAACATAAAAAAAAATGTGTTATGCTTAAAAATAACAATAATATAAAAAAAATAAGCAACGAAGAATTATTTTTATCAATATTAAAAGATAATCAAGATTTTAAACAAATGCTTATTGAACAAAATTCAAAAATTATGGAATTAACAAAAAATACAAATGTTATAACTAACAATAATAATAATAATAATACTAATTTTAATTTACAAATGTTTTTAAATGTTCAATGCAAAGATGCCTTAAATATAACAGAATTTGTTGACTCTTTACAACCAAAAATTGAAGATCTTGAAATGACTGGAAAATTAGGATATGTTGAAGGCATATCAAAGATATTTTTAAATGGATTACAAGGATTAGATATTAATAGAAGACCAATTCATTGTTCTGACCAAAAAAGAGAAACAATTTATATTAAAAATAATAATACATGGGAAAAAGAAAATGATAATAGAGAAAATTTAAAATTAGCTATAAAAACAATAACCTCAAAAAATATTAAACAAATTTCTGTATGGCAAAAAGAAAATCCGGATTGCTTTGATTCATCTTCAAAAAAAAATGACCAATATTTAAGAATAGTTTCTAATTCAATGAATGGATTAACCCCAGAAGAAACGCAAAAAAATTACGATAAAATAATATCAAAATTAGTGAAAGAAGTTGTTATACAAAAGGAATAATATGAATTATAAAACAATTTAAAGACCTTTAAGTTGTTTTATTAAATATATAAATTTTAGCGTCTTTTAGTTCGACCGCCATTTTTATTTCTTGTATGACGGCGTTTATTCTTAACTTTTAATTTCTTTGTTTTACGCTTTTTATTTTTACGTGTTTTATTTGCACGCGTTTTATTTTTATATATTAATTTACCACCTTTCGGGATAGCACCCCAGGGACTAGGTTTATCTAGACGACGTTGGCGTCTATCTAGAAGACGTTGGTTTTCATCCTTTTGGGCTTGAGTTAGCTCAGTACCCCAGCGACTATTTCGAACACGTTGCTGTGGCGGTAGATTTTGAACATTTTCTAAAACTTGTTGAGCGCGCTGACGTATTTGTTGAGTGCCTGGGTTCCAAATAGCCCATTCAGGGTGATCCACCGCATCAAACCCATCTGAACTTTTAGAGTTTTTGGAAATTCTAGGTAACCCTAAATTATTTACGGGATTCCATTTATACCCAAAAGGTGTTTGTATTAATTCATATATAAATATAAAAGGTCCTGATGTAATCATTATAATGGATTTACCACCATTAGATAAACCTCTTAATGTTCCTTCAAGTCCTGCTATTTTAATTGATATTGCTAACCCTATTGTTACAAGTGTAGACCAAAATAACGGACTTTTCATTAGAAATCCTAGTATGGCATATTGTAAATATACCCCCTCTTCTATACTTTGTTCTACAACATAGTTTAAAGTACCAGTTCCAACTCCCATTCCAAATCCTAGTACGCCGGTAATTCCGCTTAATACTAATTTCTTTGAATTATTCAATACGCTGTTAATTTGTTTAACAACTCTTTCAGTCTTGTCTGCTCTTTCTTGTTGTTTTTGGTTATCTATTTCGTTTAGTAATTGTTGATTTTCATTATATATAATTTTTTCATCATTTAAATGTTCGGTTTCTTCTTTTAGATAAGTTTTCAATTCGTCTAATTTTTCTTTATCCTTAGGATACATTGTTTTTAATTTTTCAGATAAATCTTTAAAATCGGTCGTAAACTTATCTAAATAATTATTTAATTTATTTCTGGTTTTTGAATTAGCAAATTTGTTAATATGACTTATATCATTATTTCCAGAATGACTTATAAATAAATTTAAATATTCTGTAATTGCCTCTAAAATTTTTAAACGTTGTTTAAGACTTTCTAAAATACGTCTTGTAGATTCATCTATGTTTAACTCGTCCATTTGTGTATTTAAATTTATATTTAATGTATTTATAAACACAAGTATGTTTTGATATGAAATTGAACTGCCATCTAATTTTAGATTAGAACCATCTATGATAAGTGACATTTTAAATCCATTTAAGCAATATACCTGTGAACCATAAATTAAGTTTTTCTCTTTGATAAAATTATCCGCAACAGAATCAGAGATTACACTTACTTCATTTTGCTTTTCATTTACATCATTGGGTTTTGTGTTTAATAATAGGTCTTGCATATTGCCAACTGCACTCATAAAGTATTTTAAAGGAGACACTACATCTTGTGTTATAGGTGCGGATACAGCTGAAGCTACAAAGTTCTTTGTGTTTTCCATAAACTCCTTTTTATTATATAGGTCGTTTGCATGTATCATTCCTTCAATGTGTTGAAGATCATCTACACTTGCCTGTATATCCTTTAATTCTTTCCAATTTTCAAAAACTTTTTTGTTTTTTGCTATATTGACTAATTCTAGACAATTTGTTTCAACCTCTTTTGAAATCTCATACACCTTTTCATTAAACTCATTTATTATAGTGGGTAAACTTAAATCATTTCCTCCTGCTACTATATTTATAATATTAGTTAATTGAACATAAAAATTCTTATCCTGTTCAATTATATTTTTTATATTTATTTGTGTAGAAGTTTTTGGGTTGAATATAACAATGTCTGATGTTGAATCTTGAGGATTAGATTTAGAGGTTATATTAGATTCTGCATTAGAGGTTATATTAGATTCTGCATTAGAGGTTATATTAGATTCTGCATTAGAGGTTATAGATGATATTATAACTAAAAAATATAAAAACAAAATAACTTTAATTAATTTTGGTGATAGTGTACCACCTGTTTGTTTTGTTTCTTCTATTAATTTATTAGTTATACATTCTACATTTTTTAGATCTACATTTTTTAGATCATTTAAATCACAATCAACATTTTTTATAACGCTGTTAATTTCATCATCTATTATTGTTTTAGTCATTTGTAATATAACAAATTCTTGTTGCCAATATGTTAACAGCATATTTTGTATGTTAATTAAATCTGTATTTAATTTACTCAATTGTTGGTTTGCTAGTTCATTAGATTTCATAAAAGGTAAATAAGATATTTTGGTCAATGATAAAAACATCATACATAAAGTATCTGTTATATTATTATTAAAGTAATTTTGCCCATGATCTGGTAAATTCGTTACATTTTCAGGATTTGTTTTTAATTCTGTTAAAAAATCTGAGACTTTTATAATATTATTATTCATTATATAAAATACATAGATATTTTATATAAAAATTTGTGTAAATATTTATAAAATAATTTCTAAATATGTTATAATGTCTAATAAAAAAATAATAATTACTTATTTTCAAAACAGAGAACATTTTATACGTTTGTTAGAAAAGAATCCGGGTTTAGTGATAATTAAGATGGGTGCAACTTGGTGTGGTCCTTGTAAAAAAATCAAACCTGTTGTAGATGCTTTTTTTGCGTCATCTCCAGAAAATGTGATTTGTTGTGAAGTAGATGTAGATGAATCATTTGATTTATATTCTTATTTTAAAAGTAAAAAAATGGTAAATGGTATTCCTGTTATATTGTGTTATAAAAAAGGAAATCTAAGTTATATTCCGGACGATTCAATTACAGGTTCAGATCCAGTAGGATTAGATTTATTTTTTAAAAGATGTGGACTACATTTATTATCATGTGTTACAAAAAAATGATTACATATTTAATTTAAGGTACTCCAAATAACTCTTCTTCTGCTATAATTTCACATTCTTTTGAACATACTAATATGTGTTTTCTCATACGTTTAACGCCATGATGAAGTATATCAATAAGATAAATATCACAAATCCAACAATTTTTTGGTTGGTTGATATATATATTTAAAAAACAACTTAAAGAGCGACAATATATTAAAAAACAACTTAAAGGGCGAAAATGCATTTTAATAATTAATCGCAAATTTAATTATACATTTATGCGAAATTTATAATTAAACATTAAATTTATATAATATAAATGAATCCTAGAGACCCAACAACTTGTCCAAAAGCAGGAATTAAAATTCATAATTCTAATAATAATTATACACAAAATTATAACAAACAATCTCAATTATCTAACCCTGTTAGTTATAAAAATACCACACTTAATTCATTAGACCTTGAGTTAGACCATTATTCATTAGATGATATTTATCATTTATTTAATATTTCAGATAACAAATTGACGGAAGATACATTAAAAAGCGCCAAACAAATTGTTTTAAAAATGCACCCAGATAAATCACAACTAGATTCTAAATATTTTCTCTTTTTTTCAAAGGCATATAAACGATTATTTTCCATATACGAATTTCAAAATAAATCTACAAATAAACAATACAAAGATGCCGATTTTTTTGAAGAAAGTAACAAAAATGTTCTAAATAATATGTTTGAACAAAATAAAGAATTGAAAGATACTAAAAATTTTAATTCTTGGTTTAATCAAGCATTTGAAAAACATAGAATAGACAATCCTAATGAAGAAGGTTATGGAGATTGGCTTAAATCTGATGAAGATTTTATATCTATCAATGAAAATGTAACAAAAGGAAATATGAATGAAGTATTTGAACAAAAGAAAAAACAAATTCAAGATGTAACTATTTATACTGGCGTAACAGATATGTTTGCTTCATCGCTTGGGGGGTCGTTACTTGATGGCAAAGGTGATTTTTCAACAGATGAATGTACAGATTTACGACAAGCTTATACTCAAACACTTATACCTGTAACTATGGATGATTATAATAAAATTCAAAAATTTAATAATGTTAGCGAATATCAAGCACATAGAGAAAGAGTTACTATTACTCCTTTAACAAAAGAAGAATCTGAACGTAAATTATTACAACAACAGGATAAACATGGCAAACATTCAGCAGCATTAGCATTTAAATACGCACAAGAATCAGAAAAAGTTTTTAAAAAACAACAATCATTTTGGGGAGATATTAAACAACTTGGCGGTTGGTAAAATATAAATTTATATCTATAATAATCTTTTTTTCATAATATACAAAGTAAGAAACATATATTATTAAAAAAATAATATAAATTTATAATATATGTTAGTATTTAATTATATTATATTATTTGTTATACTTATATCATTAGGCATACTTTATCAAAAATACCTTGAAAAACAATCAAAAACTACTTCATTTAATGATTATGATGAAATACAAAAATATTTACTTAATGACAAAACTTTAGATAAGAGTAAAAAACCATTATTATGGATACATATACCTTATGAATTAAACGCACGCGATTGGTTAAGTTTTGGGTCAAGAAACTCTACTGAATTAAATCAACCTTATTTATATTTAACTGTTAAAAGTATAATTAAAAACTGCGATGAATCATTTAATATTATTTTAATTGATGATAATACATTTAAAAAACTTATACCTAACTGGAATATTAACATTGATATTCTTGCGGATCCTATGAAATGTAATATAAGACAATTATGCATTGCTAAACTTATTCATAGATACGGCGGAATGAATGTTCCTATATCATTTTTATGTTTTAAAAATTTAATTGGATTATATAATAAAGGAACTAATGATGATACAATGTTTGTTTGTGAAAATTATGATTTAAATATTACATCAACTAACAAATTATTTTATCCTAATACAGGATTTATGGGAGCTAAAAAAGAAAATCATACAATTAAAGAATTTATTAATTTTATGGAACGCACTATTTCTGATGATTATACTGCTCAAATACACTTTTTAGGAGAATTTGATAAATGGTGTGACAACAAAATAACAAAAGGACATATGAGATTAATCCCTGGAACAGATGTTGGAATAAAAAGCATTGAAGATGAACCTGTTACTATTGAAACATTATTGGGAGAAAATTATATTCATTTTTATGAAAAAATGTATGGTATATGGATACCTGATAAAATGATATTAAAACGCAGGCATTACGAATGGTTTTCTAGAATGAGTCCAGAGCAAATATTTGATAGTCAATTTATACTCGCCAAATATTTTGTATTAGCTTTGGCGCCAGATAGTCATATGGGGGTGATTGAACCGCTAGAAAATCGTCCCGATTGGATAAGTTTTTGGAGGGTGCCCCTCAGTAACAAAACACTCAACATATGGGGTCCAATGCCCATAGGCATTGGTAATAACGTCCCTCGTGCCAAAAATGCAGGAGATTTACCTTAAATATATTTTATACATTCTTTTACAATTTTATATTTTTTATAATTAAAATATAAAATTAATCTATTTATCAAAATATACAATAAATGTTAAATAAAAATCATACAATTTTAAATTCGAGTGGTTGTTGGGCATCAAATGAAACTCAATTAGATGAATTATTTAATACAAAATTAAACGCTATCATAACTAAAACTTGTACATTACATTTAAAAAAAGGAAATCCAGAACCAACCTTTTATTCATTAGGCAATTTACATATAAATAGTAAAGGATTGCCGAATGAAGGTTATATTTATTATAAAACATTGTATAATAAATACAATTCAAATAATAAAAAATATATTTTATCTGTTGCTTGGGAGTCAAATGAAAATAATACATTGGAATTATTACAAGATTATGATAATCATGTTACTAAACAAGAGTTAGTTGAATTAAATCTAAGTTGTCCAAATTTAGAACACGAAATACCATCATATAATTATATAATATTAGATAAAATATTAACGTTGATAAATAATTTAAATTTAAATAATCTTATTTTTTCACTTAAATTATCCCCATTTTTAGATCATCAATTATGTGATAAAATTATAAATACTATTAATAGTAATAATAATAGTAATATTTATAAATATATAGTTTTATCAAACTCAATTCCGAATGGGTTAATATTAAATAATGGAACTCCTGCTTTATCTAATATTTTTGGAGGATTATCCGGAAAATTAAATAAATATATTGCACTAAGTAATGTTTACTATTTTAAAAATAAACTTGATAAGAATATTGAAATCATAGGTTGTGGAGGAATATCAAATGTTTATGATATAAAAGATTATTTAAATAACGGGGCAAATTATGTTCAATTAGGAAGTTGTTTTTATGATAGTTTTACAAATTCTTTAGATTATAATAAAATAAATTCGGTTATTGAAACGTACAACAGACCAGAAAATAATAACTTTAATAAATAAAAATATTTATAATTCATCGACTATAGTTTCTATTCCTCCCATTTGCGTTGGTTCAATTTTAAACACGGGTAAAGTTACTATGTTATTTAATAATTTAAATCTATTATGATAAATATATTCTACATGTGGATAAAAACGATTATTGTCATCTGATAAATTTAAATGGAACATAATGTTAAAAAATAAACGATGTATACCAATTATTTCACATCTCATATGATTTGATTGGTGTAATCCTATAATCATATTATTATTATAATGAATGTTAACGTGCTTAGTATTAGATATAATATTAAGTCGAATTAAAACATTTTGAAAATTAGGAATAAAATATCTTCCTGTTATTTTAATAACAAAATTAATATTATTTTTAAATTTTGTATTTGAATAAGCATATATAATAGAATACATTTCACTTGCCCCTTTTGAGCAATTATAAATTAAATGTTCTAACCCATTTGTCAGATTCAATTCATTAAATGTTAATATTTCAAATCTATTGTTATATTTCTTAGTATATTCATCTAATTCTAACAATTTATATCCAGAATTTTCAATAACACAAATGTTAAAATTAGTTAATTCTAACCATTGTTTAATTGATTTTAAATAACATTCTAATCTATCATTTGCATTTTGTTGATAAATATGAGATTTATTATGATTAACATTAACAGTACAGGTAAGAATGATTAACATGTTCTCTACTAAACTCATAATATAATTTACTAACATTATTTAAATAATAATTTACTAACATTATTTAAATAATAATTTAAAATAAGTTTAAAGATTGTGTATAATTATATACAATACAATGTGTGGTATATTTGCGCTTCTTAATAGCATTAATACTGGGTTATTAAATAATACAATTATTGAAGAACAATTTTATAAAGGTAAACAAAGAGGACCAGAATATTCAAAATTAGAATTTAATTATTTCCAAATGTGTCTTGGGTTTCATAGATTAGCAATTAATGGTCTTAATATACAATCAAATCAACCAATTGTATATCAAGATATTGTGTTAATTTGTAATGGAGAAATTTACAATTATAAAAATATATATGCTAATATGAATATTAGTCCAATAACAGATTCAGATTGTGAAGTAATTATTCATTTATATCTTAAATATGGAATTGAACAAACATTGACTATGCTAGACGGAGAATATGCTTTTGTATTATTTGATAATAGAATTAATAATGAACTTGAAAATAATATTTATATAGCAAGAGATCCATTTGGTGTTAGACCATTATATCAATTATATAATATAAATAAAAATAATAATTTATATAATTTATATGGATTTGCGTCAGAACTTAAATGTCTAGAATATTTTTATAATCAAAATCCAAATATGTATAAAATTAAACAATTTGAACCAGGAACTTATTCTGTATTTCAATATGGTAATAAAGTAAACTCAAGGTGGAATCCCTTAATTAAAAATAAATTATATTTTATTCCTGCATTTTCACATTCAAAGTTAAGTTTGAATATTGAACAATATTTATTTTTAAATGTGTCAAAATATTTAAATGAAGCAGTTATAAAAAGATGTAATGCAACTGAAAGACCAATAGCGTGTTTATTAAGTGGTGGTCTTGATAGTAGTTTAATAGCGGCATTAGCGTCAAATTATTTGTTAAAATTTAAAAAAGAAATGCAACTAGAAACATTTAGTATTGGTTTAAAAGATTCAGAAGATATTAAATATGCTAAAATTGTTGCAGATTATATTGGTTCTAAACATACTGAAATAATAGTAACAGAAAAAGAAATGTTTGATTCAATTCCTGAAGTAATTAAAGCAATTGAAAGTTATGATACAACAACAATTAGAGCAAGCATAGGTAATTATTTAATTGGTAAATATATTTCAAAAATGTCTGATGCAAAAGTTATTTTAAATGGTGATGGGTCTGATGAATTATTTGGCGGTTATTTATACATGAATAAATGTCCAGATGATATTGAATTTGATAAAGAAACAAGAAGATTATTAAAGGATATTTATTTATTTGATGTGTTACGTTCAGATAAATCAATTTCATCTAATGGTTTAGAACCTCGTACCCCATTTTTAGATATTACATTTGTAAATTATATATTATCTATTCCTTCGTATTTTCGCAATCATACTAATTTAAATCAATGTGAAAAATATTTATTACGTCAAAGTTTTAGTAAAATATATTTTGTGAATTGTAATGAAACCCAAATTTTACCAAATGAAATTCTTTGGAGACAAAAAGAAGCATTTAGTGATGGTGTTAGTTCTAAAGGTAGATCATTATTTACAATATTACAAGAATTAATATCGAATAATTATTATAATAAAACATTAAAAGAACATGTTCCATCTATTGAATTAGAAAAAAAATACTATAAAGAAATATTTGATAAAGAGTTTCCAAATTGCTCTCATATTTTGCCTTATTTTTGGATGCCAAAATATATTAAAGCAAGTGACCCTAGTGCAAGAACTTTAGAAGTTTATAACAAAACTATCTATTAATAATTAATATTATAAAACAATTTAAACCCAACATACTTAAATTATATATAAAAATGTCTTATAACGATTCAAGTTTACAAATGAATAGTGAGTTAATTTTATGTATTAAAGAATGCGATAGCAAAGAAAATAAGTATTCAATTGATACAATAATGTTTATTGGTTGGAATTATATAGATAATGTTTATTATATAAGAGGAAAACGCCAAGACATTTGTTATAATAATTTTGTTCCATATGCGTTTACTTGTGAAAATGATTATGACACATGTAATTTTATTGAATTTGTGATTGGTTCTAGAAAAACTACAAGTATTATTTTATACAATTTTAATAATATAAGTGAAATGAAATATAATGATATAACATATGAATTTTTAGAAGAAAATGCGGATATTAACTATGAAATAGCAGGGTATGATAATGTTAAAGTTAATCGTTTAGAACTTGTAAAATGTTTAAAAATGTTAAAAAATATGTTTTAAAATTAAGTCCTAAAGATAAATATAATATGTAATATCATACGTAGATTTATCATATTTAAGTTGATATGTATATGTAATTTTATTGAAATTACATATTTGTCTAATAATAGTAATAAATGAATTGTATGTAAGTTTTCTTTCTAAATATTTTCGTTTAGATATGTGATAATATGGCATACACTGAGTAATAAAAAGTTCTATAATATTGTTAAAAATTCCTTTTTTGTAAGAATTATTATTAATAATATAATATTTTTCACATTTAACAGCAATATCGTCTAATAACTTAATAAGTATTTCATTTGGAACGCGGTCTTTAAATATTTGAAATGACATATTATAATAACATATTATAATAACATATACAAATTAAATATTATTATGCCTTATTTTGAAAGAATACTAAACAAATTGTTTGAAAACAATGCTAATTCAATTTCATCTTCATGAATATTGTGAAAAATAGTAATATATTTACAAATATTTGGAATAATTTCGTATTTCTGTGTTTCGGTTAATGAGTTTGTAATTTTAACAAATAAAAAATAATTATCGAGGATATCCATAACAGAGTATCCTTTATCATAAATATCGTATAATATTTTAATAGCGTCATTTAAATTAGAATTTTTAAGAAATTTAGTATATTCTTCAAATATAAAAAAACTTATATTAGTACATACACTTGTAGCCAAATCTAAATTAATATCTTGATTTAAAAGTTTAAATTTTTCCATATAATTAAACAAAATTTTTGCATTATTATTAGATACATTTAAAATAAATTGTTTGGCTTCATCAGAAATATTAATATTTTCTGTATCAATAATTCTTTGTATAATTTTATTTAAATTGTATTTTTTAAGTGGTTCAATTTTAATAATAGTAAAACGAGATTGAAGTGATTCTATAACTTTTTGCGAGTTGCTACAAGAAGAAATAAAATGAACATTGTGACTATATTTATCAATGCAATTTCTAAAAACTTGCTGACTTTGTTCATTAATAATATCAATATCATCAAGAACAACAATTTTTTTTTTATGGTTAATTGATGAACAAGTTTGACAAAATGTTTTAACATCATTACGATAATAATTAATGCCTTGTTCTTTAAGAGAATTAATGTGTAAAATATTATGTTGATATTGTTGTTGAGTATAATCCTTGTAATATTCTTTAATAGTAGCATTTAAAAATGTAGTTTTTCCAGAACCAATGTCTCCAATAAATAATATATTTAAATTGTTAATATTTATTAAAGTATTTAGAATATCAATCATTTCATCATTAGATTCAAAATCTTTAAAATATAATGGTTGATATTTATGTAAAAAAAGTGGTTGATTCATTTAAATAAATATATACGTTAATAAGTATTTAAGTTTATCTTTATTTATATTATTATAAAAATGAATACAAATTTTTATGAAATATTAGAAATTCCAGAAACTGCAAATTTAGATGAAATAAAAAAATCATATAGAAGACTATCAATGATGTATCATCCTGATAAAAATAAAAATAATCCGGATGCTACTGCAAAATTTCAACAAATTTCAGAGGCATATGAAACGCTAGGGGATAAAGATAAAAAAAACGAATATGATATGACAAGAAATAATCCATTTATAAAAATGATGAATAGTCAAGGGATGAATAGTCAAGGAATGAATCCAGTAGATGAAATATTTTCATCATTATTTGGAATGCCATTTGGTCAAGGTTCCTCCACTTCGTGGGGTCAAGGTTCTCCATTTGGTCAAGGTTCTCCATTTGGTCAAGGTTCCCCATATGGACAAAATATTCGTGTTTTTCATAACGGGGTTCAAGTAAATCAACCAAATTTTTTACAAAAACCAACTTCAATAATTAAAAATATAGTAGTTCCTATAAACAAAATATTAACTGGAACAACAATTCCAATAGATATAGAAAGATGGTTAATTCAGGATGGGCATAAAATATTTGAAAGCGAAACATTATATGTTACAATACCAAAAGGCGTAGATGATGGAGAAATACTATTATTAAAAGAAAAAGGTAATATATTAAGGGATGATTGTAAAGGAGATATTAAAATAATTATTAAAATAGAAAATAATACAGAATTTAAACGTAGTGGTTTAGATTTAATATATGTAAAAACGATAACATTAAAAGAAGCGTTGTGTGGATTTACATTTGAATTAAAATATATAACAGACAAAGTATATACAATTAATAATACTTCTGGAAATATTATTAGTTCTGGATATAACAAAATAATTCCAAATATGGGATTTTCAAGAGAACAACATATAGGAAATCTAATAATAATGTTTGATATAAAATTTCCAGATAAGTTATCAGAAGAAGTAATTGTACAACTTAAACAAATAGATTTTTAAAAATAAATATGAAATCTTTATTTTCTTATTCTATATTATAATGGGAACAGGACTAAGAATTGCATCTAAAATTTTTACTAACTCTTTTTCTATGAAAAACAGAGAAATGTCGTCTCCATTTAAACCAAATAATTATTTTGGGTTTCAAAATAAAACACAATATTCTTATAATGTGTATCATCAATTAGCAAATAATGGTGCTGGGTTTGGCGCTCGTGGAGCGCGTTGGGCTCGAGAAAATAAAGTAAATATTTCTTTTATTCCACCTACTACACATTAAATGTGTAAAAATATAATATTTTCTATAAATACAATAGAGAAAATATTATAACAAACATATTTAGAATATTAGGAAACATACCAAAAAGAGGAACTCTTCGCCCATAATATTTTATTTTACATTTTTTGTTAGTTTCCATTTTAAATCTTCAAGGGTGTAAATTGATTTATGTTATCTATAATTAGTATATTGTGATGGTCTAATTTGGTTTTGTCCAAG
>Ga0268285_1000208_pt1 | contig 36950 bp, 29 predicted proteins | sample saktaG_2_FD_190144 | JGI IMG/M metagenome (GOLD analysis project Ga0268285, IMG submission 190144) | Saline water microbial communities from Sakinaw Lake, British Columbia, Canada - sak_2013_06_06_120m | ecosystem: Environmental > Aquatic > Non-marine Saline and Alkaline > Saline ... | reverse complement strand
CACCCAGGACAAAAAACTGATCTTCCTCAAGGATAAATGGATCGTCCTCTTTGGCTCTTTGGGACCCAGGCGGTTCAGTGTAATGAATATCCCTGAAAATTGCTATGTGGGAGAGTGTTAGCCTGCCCGTGCCGAAGATTTCCACTCGCGGTTCAATGTCTTCCTGTATCGGCCCGACGTCTTCGAGGTCACGCCCCAAATCGTGCGTCACCTTTGTGCCGCCGTATTCGAAAATCAATTGGTGGTCGACAATGGCAAACTTGACAAGTGTCTGCTTATTCATTCGCGGAGCTTTGATTGACAACCCTATCAATTCCACGAGATCTTCGCCCTTTTTTTGCTTAGTGACGATCATGGTCCCTGTCAAAAGAACTTCCGCCCGATAGGTTGTCTCGTATTTGCTCAGAGCGATGCCGATACGTCCCTGCGAGTCGGCCGCCCGGCAGTCGAAACGCAGCATCAAGTCACTGCAGGTCGGCATATAGCTGTATGTATCAATATCGTCGTACGCATAGGTAGCCTTGAAGTCGTTACCGATCGAAGTATCGTAAACCATCGAATTGATTGGGCCGCCAGGGCTGTCCAAACTAAATATGGTTGGACTGTCGCTGTTTGCCGTGACCCATTTTGAATCCCCTATATTCCTGAACGGCTGGGCCCAAATGTGACCGTTAAACGAATCATCTTCAGGCCGAACGGGCTGATAATCGTTATCATAGACCGGCATCCAGAGCTCTTTCTGGATTTTGGCGGGTTTTCGGGCAATTTTGTCATCAATGTAGATGTCCCCGTCGATGATCTGTATTTTCTCACCCGGCAGGCCAATTAATCGCTTAATGTAATTGATAGTTGGCTCCGTCGGATTTTTAAATACGATGACATCCCATCTTTTGGGTTCAATGAACTGATAGATACATTTTAGAACGAGTATGCGGTCGCCATTGGCTACCGGCATTGCCTCAGTGGTCGTAAGGTAACGGCTACACCTCGGGCAGCGAGAGGAAGGCAGAGCTATACTATCGTTCGAGTTGGTATTTTGACGAGTCCTGTTTCGATTCGCAATAAAGGTCGTATCGGCAATCGGCCCGCAATTGCGACACAGCAGTTCAGACGGGTAGCGGCCACAGTTTGGGCAGCGGGTAATCGCCAGATGGGCGCTGCCGGAGGGAACTGTATCCTCGGGCAATCTCCGGCCATTGCGGTCAACATAGTTGCCAGGCACAAAACCATGCTCGTATTCATATCCGCATTGCCGGCATCGCAAACGAAAATGAGCCCCCATCAGTGTATCTGCCATACTGCCGGTCGGAATGCGAAACGCCTCCATGACGAACGCCCGGAAGACAAAGGCCAATATGAAAGCAGTTATCAGCCATTCGAAGGTGTTTGCTATTTCAGCCGCCCTGTCTTTACTTTTCCGAGCTTGCTTATCTAAACTGCTTTTATTGCTCTTATCTTGAGACATATACGCCAATCCTGCTCTAAGGTAAACCCTGAGTTCTTTATATCAGAATATCAGAGTAAATGTATAAAAACTAAGAATATTGATTATGCCGATAAATCTTCTGCCGGTCAATAAACTAATTTGCTTTGCGGGCATTTTTGCATAAGATTTTGCTAATCATAGCCTTATATTTAATCGTTTCAAGGAGAGGTTTTCCCGCCTATACTGCGTTTTATCCGTAGTTGTTGCCGGAGTTGTCGCCGAATATTTCTGTACATGAGCCTCTTTAATATTTGAAGCAGTGTAACTATTCCCGGGTTTTTCATGGCCCGTAAGATGGTGTCTAAAAAATTTTGGGAATCTGAAGAATTTTATGTGAAATTTGCTTGCCGGATAGAAGTCTTTGTTGTATAGTGAGTTGTGAAGTTTCGAAATTTGCACTTTGTCGGTTAGTCTTGCGGTCGACAAAAGCAATTCTTGCTCTGGAAAGCAACGCTCAGGCGGCCGCAATCGAATCGTCAAAATACGTAGAGGCGTGTGATGAGCTGTTGGATGATTAATAAAAACCGGTTTATTATGCAGCAGCTTTTAAATATAAACAGAACCCAGTTTCCTAATTGCTCTTTCCTGAAATGAGGTAGTCTATGGCGACAATTACAAAGAAGGAACTTATCGACCGAATTGCTGAACGGACACAAGCAAAAAGAGTTACAGTCAAGTGCATAATTCAGGCTTTCCTTGATGAGGTAACAAGGGAACTGTGTGAGAATAACCGTCTGGAATTCCGCGATTTTGGTGTTTTTGAAACCAGGACCAGAGCGGCAAGGGTTGCACAGAATCCGAAAACTCTTGAACGCGTCGAGGTTCCTGAGAAACGAACGGTTAAGTTCAAGATGGGCCGACTGATGAAGGAAAACCTTTGCGCTCCTGTCGTAGAATCAGCCAAGGCGAAATAAGTGTACTGATTGAACAGCCATCGCCCACAACAAAACGCTGCCGGTTCCGACAATGAACCGCCTGCTATGAATTGTGTGGCGAGCAGCGAATAGCCGGTTTTAGTTAGCATAAGGAGCGTTATATGTTAGAGGGAAAAGTAAAGTGGTTTAACCCGCGGAAGGGTTATGGATTTATCGCTACCGATGATGGCCGTGATATTTTCGTCCACTATTCAAGTATTTCAGGTGATGGATATAAAACTCTTGTTGAAGGCGACCCGGTTACTTTCGAAATTGTCGAGGGTGACAAGGGACTGAGAGCTGAAAATGTAGTTCCTCAATCAGCCTCGGAAAGCGAAGAAAAGTCGGAAAGCGAAGAAAAGTCGTAAGGCTGCTTTTTAATCTCGGGCCCGATGGAAGTTACAAAACAAAACTTGTTTTTCATTTCCTTAACTGCCTGATTTAGAACCAAACGACAATAGGAATCTTCAGTCGTCTTATATTGCCCGAAGCATGGGTGCAAAGATTAGAGTTCTCCATTCCACCATTGAGATAGACAAAGATTTAGAATACATAAGATATATGAACTATGATTGCCGGAGAATATCAATCGGGCCTGGATTGTAACGTCCTTGTACTCAATAAGCATTATATGGCGATCCGCATAGTCGGCGCCAGGCGGGCATTTTCCCTGCTTTTCCGCGACCTTGCCGAGGTCGTCTCACTCGAAGAGGGTCGATATTCCAATTACGATTTCAATAGCTGGTGCGAGGTAAGTCAGCTCAGGCGTGATTTCGAGCCGGATGGACACGATTGGGTATCGACGGTGAATTTTCATATCGCCGTGCCGCGTATCATTCGGCTGCTCTTCTACGACCGCCTGCCCCGAAGCGAGGTCAAATTCAACCGCCGGAACATCTTCGCCCGCGACAAAAACTATTGCCAGTATTGCGGCAGGCACTTCCCGACCAGCGAACTATCGCTCGACCACATAATCCCGCGCAGCCTGGGCGGCAAAGCGACCTGGGAAAACATCGTTTGTGCCTGCCCGGCCTGTAACGTCAAAAAAGGCAGCCTGACCTTAAAACATGCCGGCATGATGCTCATCCAAAAGCCCATCAAGCCCCGCCACAACCCCCTAATCCACGTCCACCTCGGCCACAACCGATACAAAAGCTGGAAACAATTCCTCGACCACGCATACTGGTCCGTCGAACTGAAATGACATTAAAAGGCTTTGACCTGAGTGTAGCCAAAGAATCTATTGAAATGATGCTGCATAGCGGCTGCTCTAATGATCTTCGACCTCTAACCATTCAAAAAAAAACTAAACACCCTTAATTTTACAAATATAAGATTACACTGATTACAGGGATTTTTTCTTTCAAAAGACGGATATACGACATAAAATACCTTTCGGTCGAAAATTGGTTTTTTAAAAAAGCAAAAGAATCAGATAGAAAATAATGTCCAATGTCATACTCCAATCCGCCGACTTTATACGTGCTGATGGAAAGCCCCTTACTGGTTTGGTACCAGTTAAAACAAAAAGTATTAACAAAAAACTTCCTATTGATGAGCAAGCTATAGTCTTTGAAGCAAAGTCTTTTGAAAACATTGATTTCGTATTTTTCCGTCGTTTTTCAGATGGGCGTTCGTCACAAGTTGCAGCTTATGTAGTAAATAACTCTGAAGGTAAGCTCGACAAGAGTACTTTATCTCAGCTTCATCAACAAGTCTGGCTTCAGGGCACAGCACCTTTGCTTTATGTTGCCGGAGCAAGCCAGATAGATATACTTGCTTGTGCAAGAGAACCGGATTTTTGGAATAAGAACAAACAAACTACTGAATATAAACCCGCAAAAACGCTTCATAAGGATTTGCTGACTACGGCAGGTCGTATTTCAGATGAAATGAAAAAGTTCTCGGCATTAAGACTTGCCGATGGAACTTTTTGGGATGATCCTGATAATAGAAAATTAACAAATCACGAAAAAGCAGCACACAAATCATTAATTCAAGCAATTGTTGATACGGATAAAGATATTGATGGTGAAAATAATCCTCTCTTAAGGCGATTACTCTTATTATTCGTACTTATTAAATACCTTGAAGACCGTGGAGTATTTCCCTCTGAAGGCTGGTTTGGTAAATTTCATAAGGGAGCAAGGTGTTTTCTCGATGTTCTGAAAGGCAATGATCCTAATGAAGTAAACAGGTTATTAGAGTTCCTATCAAGTAAATTTAATGGAGATGTATTTGATATCACAAAATTCAGCGAAAAAAAATTAACCAAAAAGTCTCTTGAAGATTTTGCAAATTTAGTTGAAGCAAGAACAATTAAAAGGCAACGATATCTTTGGGATCAGTTTTCTTTTGAACATCTACCAGTCGAAATCATTAGTCATCTTTATCAGCGTTTTATTAAAGGTGGACATGGGGCTGTTTACACACCGCCATTTTTGGCATCTTTATTGCTGGACTATTCAATGCCTTACCATAAGATTATCGGCAAAGAACGCATTCTGGATCCCGCATGTGGATCAGGTATCTTCCTTGTAGGTGCTTTTAAGAGATTGATTAACTGTTGGAGGAGTAAAAATAACTGGGAGAATCCTACCGTTGAAAAGCTTAAAGAAACGCTCAGAAATTGTATTTATGGAGTTGATTTGGACAAGAATGCTGTTGATTTAACCGCTTTTAGTCTATCTTTGGCTATATGTGATGCACTAAGACCAAATGTTATTTGGAATGAGCTTAAATTTGATTACTTGCGTGATTTAAATTTATTTGAAACAGACTTTTTTAAGATGCTTGTGGAAATAAAAAATGGAATTTCAAATATTATTGGAAAGAAATTTGACATAATAATTGGAAATCCGCCTTTCGAATCTAAACTTACTCCTTCCGCTAAACAAATTGATAAACTGTTCCAGAAATCCGATGCCTTGCGTAGTAAATGCCCAGATAACCAGATTGCATATCTATTTCTTGAACAAGCATTAACTCTACTGACTAAAAAGGAAGGCTGTGTTTGTATGATACAACCTTCTGGTTTGTGTTATAATCAGAATCCTCATAACTTCCGTATTAATCTTTTTAGAAATCATTGTGTAAAAACTATTTTAGATTTTACCTCTATTCGAAATTTATACGAGGCTGATCCCAAAACAATTGCTGTTCTTGCATATTACGACAAACCATCAGTCAATCATTATATAGAACACTTGACATTTCGGCGAACCCTAAGTGTAAAAGAACGAATTTGCTTTGAGATTGATCACTATGATCATCATCGCATCCCACAGAAGCAAGCTGACACTAATCCTTATATTTGGCGAGCCAATCTTCTCGGTGGAGGGAGACTTGTTGATATTTCAAAAAAATTTCAAAGTATGCAAACCCTTTTACAATATATACAGCAAAAGAATTGGGACTATGGAGAAGGATTTATCATCGGGAAAAATGGTGATCCGGCCAATTTTTTAACAGGAGAAAAATATTTACCCACAGAAGAATTTACGGCAAATAGAATAGATAAAACTAAGCTTAAAGAAATACAAGCAAGGCGTTTTGTCAATCCCAAAAAAAAGGAGCTATTTGAGCCTCCACTTATTTTAATAAAAGAGGATCAATTGTTGCCAATGGTTTTTTGGAATGAGCACTTTCTAGGATATAAACATAGAATAGTAGGAATTCATACGCCCAAGTCTGCTGTGACTGAACTATTTCAAATGTATGAGTCTCTTGTTAAAAATCAAGTCATCTATCAGTTTTGTTGTATGCTTAATGGAACTCAAGGCTTAGTAGGCAAGTCAACAGCAATTCTCAAACAAGATATTGACATACTGCCTTATCCAGAAGACGAAAAGGATTTATCCCTATCATTCTGGGAAAAAATACTCTGTGACGAAGCAATTAATAATATGGCTGATTATATAAGGTTAGGTCAAAATTCTGATTTATTGAAAAAAGCAGCCGACAAAAAAGTTATTTCTCAATATTCTGAAATGTTCATCAAAATGCTTGGCAGTGTTTATGACAATTTAAGGGCAAGCAGCCCTATTTTTATCAACGGCTTAATATGTCAACCTTTTTATTTCGGAGATTATCCAGAACTTAAATGGCTTGAAGGAAATGTGGAAGAGGAACTTGAAAACTTAATCTACTACACAGAACATGAGCGATTGCGGACAATAAGAGTTGTTCGGTTTTACGATAAAAATGTTTTATTAATAGTTAAGCCGGATAGGCTGCGTTACTGGACTCGCTCAACAGCAATTCGCGATGCTGACGAAACACTTACAGATTTATATCATCAGGGCTATTAAAGATGGGTGGGGAACAAATTAAAAAAGAACAATTTGCAGGAAGAATCACATCAGGGATTAAGACTCACGCTTTTCAGCTTTCAATAATAAATTTTATTAAACGTAAATTACCCATCTGGCGGGACGATCCTGATCGACCTTATGAGCAATCAGAACATAAGCTGAATGCACAGTTATCAAAGTTTCTTGATTTAAAAGCCCGTAAAGATTTCCCGATGATTTATTTTAGTCATGAGGAACCACAGTATGGTAGTCGAGCTGTTGACATATCTGTATTGCCAGAAGAAGAAATTATTATGGAAGCTCAAACTTATACTAAATATGAACCTGTTCTTGTTATCGAATGTAAACGACTTCCCGCGGATTCACCTGAAAGGGAAAAGGAGTATGTTACAGGAACAAAACCGAGTAAGATAAATGGTGGAATTCAGCGATTCAAACTTGGACTTCATGGAGCTAAACACAATTTGGCTGCAATGATTGGATATATACAGAAAAATACAGCTCGCCATTGGTACATAAAGGTAAATAGCTGGATTTTAGAACTTGTGAAAAAACCAATAGGAGATGGTTGTGTGTGGTCTGAAGATGAAACTCTTGAAGCATTTGAAGAAAAGGTTTCAAACAGTATCTACAGTTGTCGCTCAAGTCATAGTAGAACCGGCAATAGGGTGAATAACAAAATAGAAATCCATCATCTTTGGATTGCAATGAACGTTGAAAATTAAGGACAATGTTTTTCTTATATTTTCGTGATATTATGCCACTGGAAGAATGAAAGGAAGAATTGAAGGTTTCGATACATTTTCTTTTTAATATTTCCCATTTATCGCCCTAATACTCCCGCTTTTATTTCTGCCTTCTATTGCTCGTTTGCTCGTTCAATACTAGGAACAAACACATTTGGCCTTTTTATTTGCAATAGTATTTTTGAATAGGTAAATGTTGATAACGAATTTCCAAAAAAATTTAAGATAATCATGATTTTTCACCAAATCGCCCTTAACAGCCCAATTTCAGTGATTTTTCTTAGACAGGATAACAAGATTTACATAGATATTTGTCCTTTTTTCATAATATTTCATTTCTCAGTGTCCTCGGTGCCCTCCTTCGACTACGCTCAGGACGGCGTCTGTGGCTGCACAAATAACGCCGTCTCACGGAGACCTTGCCATCGACTATTTACGATTTACTATTGACTATTGCTCTAATTCCTCCTTCGGCTACGCTCAGGACGGCGTCTGTTTGCACAGTGCAGAAAAGGGAACGCCGTCTCACGGAGATTTTTTCAAAATATGCCCGCTCTTTTGGATTGCGGTTCGTATAATACGTAAAGAAGTAAATAAGGTAAAAGGTAAAAGGAAAAATGAGATCCAATCACGCAGAACGCAGTACGAAACAATACAGTTTAGCCCGCACCTTTGTCATTGATTATTGACTATTGATTATTGATTATTTCTTCGGTGTTCACCCCATGAGATAGGTAAAACCGTTATCTCACGGGGTAAATTCGTGGTTAATTTGAAGGAAAAAAGCCAGAATATTGCAAAAAACAGGTGAAAAAGAGTCGAAAACGACGAAAAATTGAGCTTAAGTTGAAAAAACAAAGCCAATTTGCGGTAGGGCGAAATGAATGTAAGTTTCTATTTGAAAGGTGATTATGAAAAATTTTGCGATTTTGGGCGGCGAAAAAACAAACCCAATTCAAAGCCAAACAAACCCAATTCGGTTAGCCCCCAGACCTGCGCTGGGGGTTGAAAAAACAAAGCCAATTTGCCGGCGGGTGAAAATGACGCAAACTCTTATATGAAAGGATATTATGGCAATAAACCGCCCTGCGGGGCACGAAAAAACAAAGCCAATTCAAAGCCAATTCCGGCTGCGTCGTCTGGTAGATCGGGCGAAATTGGACGTAAAACGAGACCTATTAGGTTAGATATGTTATATTAGTGAGACAGAGACGCCCGGCAGTGCCGGCCCTATGTTTAATCGGAGGCCTTACGATTATGATTAGGTTTGTCTGCAAATTATGTGGTGAACAAATCAGTGTCCAGGACCAACTCTCAGGCAAGCAAATGGAATGCCCTAAGTGCAAAAGCATTAGAGTTATACCTGATAAGTCGCCCAAGATAAAATTCCACTGCAAGAGTTGTGGCCAGAGGATTCGTGTCGCTCAGATTCACGCCGGCAAAAAAGGGAAATGCCCAAAATGTAAGAAGCTAATTGAAATTCCCACTCTTCAGGAAGGGTTTGCTGAAGGTTCCGGGATGGTCACTCTTGTATGCTCAATTTGCAATGAGACAATTCATGTCCCGGAAGGTTCGAGAGAGGAATTCATAAAATGTCCAAAATGCAGCAGCTATGTGGAAGGATTATCCAAAGATGACTGAGCGTTTGCCATTCCGGCGTAAATGCAATTTTAATGGAGATCAAAAATGACAGGCTATAGGAAACAACTCACGTTCTGCGTATTAATTCTCTTTGTACTTTTATGCAAATCAGCTCAGGCAGAACCGACAAACGGGCCCCTGCGAATTTGCCCCGACAATCCGAGATACTTCGCGGACGCTGATGTAAAAGCAATCCTGCTCGTCGGTTCACATGTCTGGTACAACCTCGTTGACATGGGGGCTCAAGACCCGCCCAAACCATTCGATTATGAGGCATATCTCGACTGGATGGGCAAGTACGACCATAACTTCATGCGCATGTGGGCATGGGAGATGGTCAAGTGGGACACGCAGGGCAACAACCCCAAAATACGCAACAACATCACGGAGTTCCATGTTTATCCGCATCCGTGGCAACGCACCGGCCCGGGCAAAGCCCTCGACGGCAAGCCGAAATTTGATCTTGCAAAATTCGAGCCGGAATACTTCCAGAGACTGACCGATAGGGTCGATCTCGCTCGCAAGCGCGGGATATATGTCTCGGTCATGCTGTTCGAAGGCTGGGCGATGCAGCGAGTCGAGGACGGCTGGAAATCGCATCCGTTTCATCCCGAAAATAATATCAACGGAGTCAACGGCGATTTGAACAGGGACGGCAAGGGCCTGGAAGTGCACGAACTTCTCGTTGATGCCGTGACAGAAATTCAAAAGGCATATATCCGAAAAGTTGTCGATACAGTTAATCGCTTTGATAATGTCCTGTACGAGATTTCCAATGAGAACCATCCCGAATCCACACAGTGGCAATATGCGATGATACGATATATCAGGGAGTACGAAAAAGGCAAGTTCACACAGCACCCGATTGGGATGACGTTTCAATTCAGGGGCGGAGCGAATAAAGATCTATTCGAGAGCCCGGCCGACTGGATATCCCCTAATCCGGAAGGCGGTTATAGAGACAACCCACCGGCAAACGATGGAAAGAAAGTAATCATCACCGATACGGACCACCTCTGGGGCATTGGAGGAAACCGGGCATGGGTATGGAAGAGTGTCACGCGAGGCCTGAATCCTATTTTCATGGACCCATACGACGGCATAATATTAGGCAAGAGGTTCGATCCCGACTTCGAGCCGATACGGCACAGTATGGGATACGCGCTGGGATTCGCACAGCGGATGGATCTGAACAAATGCAAACCGGTGGCTACGGGCTATTGCCTCTCGAATCCGGGCAGACAGTACCTGGTCTATCAACCTACGACGGGTGGTCCGGTCAAGCTAAAACTTAGTTCGAGAGAGTATAGCTTCGAATGGTTCGATCCCGGTTCGGGCAAAACTGTCACAACGGGCAAAATCCGCGGGGACGAAAAGAAGGAAACAACTTTCTCCAACCCTGTAGAAGCAGATGCCGTTTTGTATGTACACTTGGCCGAGTCCAGGTGATTCGAGCCGCCTTTAAGGCGTAGGTTCCTGCAATTTAACGCACGATGATTCGCCCCGGCAGGCGGGCATGGAACATTAGCTCCGGCAATCAGTTCTTCTCAATCAGGCCGAGCCAGCGGATCTCACCGTAGCCTTTATGGGATATCGATAGTCTCGCAGGGCTGGCGACAACGATGTCGGCCTCGGCGAGTCCTTCTTTTTTGCTCAGAATCATCTCCAGCGGTTCTTGAAGTCCTTCGACCATGATTGTGCCGGTGTCTTCAAATGGGCCGAAACCGAGAGCCAGGTGGTACGTGCCGGGCTCAACACGGAATCGAAACTGCATATCTTCGCTAAGGCGGCAGCCGTCGCCGTCGAGTTTCGAGCGAACCCATTGGCGATTCTCGTCGGACATAGCGGGCTTGTTGAATCCGTAGCCCCGGTCCTGATTCCAGACATCAGCCGCCTTTACCGGCATATAGGGGAACCTGATCCCTTCGAGCAGGTACTCGCCTGCGCGGTCCGGCATCCCGAAGTCATATAGGTACTTACGGCACGCCACGGCACGCTCGCGACGCTTCTTCAACTCAAGCTGCTGGACGTCATATTTGGCAAGCAGCGTTTGCCAACCGGCGCCGGCGTCCATGTTGCGGATATAAATCGGATACGGGGTAATCTCTAATTGGGATGTATTCTCGGGTTCGAACGTGGCGCCAAAGGCGTCGGTGATTTCGCAAGGCCCCAGATTCAGGCCGAACCGGGCTTTGCCTTCGACCGTCCAGGCTGTCAGCAGCGGCTCATCGCCCTGGTTCCATTTCAACAGCCAGACGTTCTTATCCGGGTGCGGCAATCGCACCGCCTTGCCCTTGACGTCTTTGAACTGCCGCACGAGCGTCCCAAACGTGAACCATGATGGTTTCTCTGTGAAATCATCCCTGAGCAAACCGGAGCAGGCGTGCATTGAGGCAGTCGAACCGGATTCGCGATAAACAAAGACCTTGTCGACGCCAAAGGCAAGGCACAGCATCACAACTCGCGGCAGGCGGGCGGCCTGGATGGCTTCCGTCGTGCCGAAGGGACCCGCCGAATCGTAGCCGGTCTCGGTCATCCAGATCGGCATTTGCGGTGCGTATTGGTCTCGCCAGGCCGTGAGTTCCTCAATATCCTGTGGGAAAGTTGTGCTGCTGGTGAGCCTGGCATTGCCGTCCTCCCTTGCCGTTTCCGGTGGGTTCAGGCCGGAGTAGTAGTGCACGTTGATCACCTCGACAAAATCGAGCGGGCACTTTCCGTCTGGATATTTATAGGTGCGCATGCAGTTGACAATCTCTGTGGTTATGCCGGCGTAGCCTGCGCTGGTGACCGTGGCGGTAGGATCAGCCTTCTTGACTGCTTCAGCGCCGTAGCGCATCATTTTGTAGTACTCGTCCAGCGGGGCCGACCAGCCGCCCCAGGCGGCATCGGGCTTGGGATTAAGTCCGGGTTCGTTCCACATCTCGTAATAGTGTACCAGGCCCAGGCCGGACTTTTTGTCGCTGCTGAGTAAGGCGCCGGCCGGCTGCTTTGTATTGCCGTAACGCGCAGCGACCTGAAAACAGAACTCGCCGAACAGCGACAGGTCCTTAGGCGGAAACGTAATGGCTCGGTCGTCCTTGACGCCCGGCGGCGCGCTGGTGGCCCACTTGGGCGTTAGGAACATGTAGCTGAGGATGTTCAAACCGTTTTGGCGATACGTCTGGAATACATCGTCGGTACTGACATGCCATGGCGCCACCGATCCGTCGAAGGCGTATTTATGTGGTTCGGGCGAGACGAAGGGCCACTTCATGTTCTCGAAGCGCACCCAGCCTATGCCGAGGTCCCGCAGCTTTGGCGCCAATGGAGTGTGTGCGGCGTTGAGCCCGAGACGCGAATCCGGCGAGACGAGCGAGGGGTCGGTTTGCAGGGCGGTGAAAATGTGTCGGCAGACCATGCTCCGCCGGCCCAACCAGGCGGCCTCGATGCCGAATAGACAGGCCCCCGCCTCCAGCTTAACCTTGGCTGGGAGATCCACCATGCGGAAAGAGCGAGCCGGGACGGTGGCCCTGATACTGCCTTGATCCAGAACCGGGCCGACTTGCGGCAGTGCAATATTCTCGTCGGCAACGCCATCGTAAAGTCCCAGCTCGCAGGGGAACCTAATGGCGTGAACCTTCTTCTGCGGGTCGCCGGTATGATAGCGAAAGCGAATGACCTTTGCCTCGAAAGGCGACTCGATCGGATAATCCTTCCAGCCCCACTTCTTGTAGTGGTCGACGTTCCGGAGGCTCTCGACCGGTGTAAACGCCTTGCCATCCATCGAGACGGCGACATCCACGAACCATGTGTGGTTGGCATCGCCCGACAGCCAGGTCATCTTAGTGACCCGGCGGACCTTGTCCAACTCCACATATTGAAAAGCCTCAGTGAAATGGTTGGTCTTGTAGTCTGTGCCGGCGTCGGTCCATGGCTTGCCGTCGGTAAGCGAGCCATCTTCGATGATTTCACCATCGACAACGATCCAACTCCTGAGTCCCGGTGCATGATTGGATCCGAACACCGGATCGGGCAGTGGGATCGAGTAGAGCGCAGAGTCCATCTGGAAGGAATAGGCCAGATCAACGGCAATGGGTTTGTCGGTGTAGTTGACAGCCAGGATACTGGCAAGGATAGTCCGGCCCGGCTCGACTTTCTCTGGAGCAAAGGTTTCAATAGTCAGATCCTCCTCATCCGGCAGACCGCTTCGATCCACGACGGCCGACATGCCGTCAACGATCATTCGTGTCGCTCCCGGAGCCCTGGCGAACCAGACCACCTGCTGGCTACTCAACGGCTGATCGATCAAACCGTTCTTGTCCGGCTGCGGATAGGACTGCTGGACATGGTTGCCGCTGGTGGCAAACTCGACCCACTTCCAACCGCTCCAGTCGGCCGGGATCAACATCATGAACACTTCACTCTGGGCGTCATAGACTTGAATGCCAAGCTTCTCGATATTGGCGTTCTCCTCCAAATAGACCCAAAGGGCGAGCACTTCTGTCTTGCCGGGCAACAGGCCGTGGACGGAGAAATCCCCCTTGGCCCCTGCAATCTCGGCATAGGCTCCGAACACCAGGGCGCTGCGGCCAACCTTTGGCTGCGCAGCCTCAGCGGTTTTGACTACGAAGTCTTTCATCCGCCAGCCTCCGCTGCCGATATCGTTATCCGGCTCCATCGGATTGATCAAAACCCGTTGGTGGTTCTTCTGATTCTCGCCGGCTCTCATGGGGCCGAGCCCTTTAACCGGCGTTTCGCCGGCACTAACGGCCGAGCCGATTGCCAGCCCGGCAAGAAACATCATGCCGAACCTGATCGATTTGGAAACACGGCCCGTTTTTCGGTTTCGCCTCGTGCAGATACTCACTTCCTTCCCATATAACATTATATATTCTTGCTCAGTTGCACACTTGAGCCTGTTCTGTGACATGCTATCAAGTCTGTCGGATTATGCAACTGGGATTTCCTATATACACTTCTCGTAAGAGAAGGCCGGCTGTCGAGAAAGGAAGGTCTATCTGAGAACACAACTCGACTGCGCTGAGGAATCGCCGGGCAGAAGAATATGTCTTCACCCGTTACCGCCAGACTAATGTCAATCTGCGAAATGCGATACAAAACGAGACCCTGCAACACAATGCAAAGCCTCAGTGGGCCGGGCAGGATTCGAACCTGCGTAAGCTTCCGCTAATGGGTTTACAGCCCATCCCCTTTAGCCACTCGGGCACCGACCCTATTCGATTGTAGGGGCAGGCCCATGTGCCTGCCCTGGGCAACCACACAGGGTTGCCCCTACATTCGATCGTAGCTATATTAAAATCGAAAAGCGATGTATTGTCAACAGCCAAAAGATAAAAAATCAAATCGAGCCAAATTCAGGCCGAATTGAGCTGAGCCGGTAAAACCGGAAGGATTTTGCGCAAGATGTTTATGTACTTGCTCTCTTAAAATTACAGAAATCGCAAAAAAGGCCGCCGGCTTGTCGTTCCCGGCGTCTGAGATCTCAATCCAGCTTCATCGGGAAGTAGTTTTTTGCGTTGTTGAAGCAGATGTCCTCAACCATTTTGCCGAGCAGCTCGATATCGTCCGGCAGAAGGCCCGCTTCGACGTCGCTTCCCAGCATGTTGCAGAGGATCCTGCGGAAATACTCGTGCCTCGGATACGAGAGGAAGCTGCGCGAGTCCGTGAGCATACCGACGAACCGGCTCAGCAAGCCCATATTCGACAGCACGTTCATCTGCTCTTCCATGCCGTCCTTCTGGTCGAGGAACCACCAGCCGGAGCCGTACTGCATTTTGCCCGGCACGGAACCGTCCTGGAAATTGCCGACCATCGTCGCACACAGGGCGTTGTCGCGTGGATTGAGGTTGTAGAGAATGGTTTTGGGCAGCTCGTTTTTCTTATCGAGCCGGTCGAGAAATTTCGAAAGCGGCCGGGCTAACTCGAAATCGCCCATTGAATCGCCTCCTGCATCCGGGCCGAGGGCCTTGAACAGCCGCGTGCTGTTGTTCCGAAGCGCGCCGAGATGAAGCTGCTGGACCCACCCGGCTTCGTAGTCCATCAGCGCCAGTTCGACAAACATCGCTGATTTGAATTTTAAACGCTCTGAGACACCCGGTTCTTTGCCGGACCTGACCTTGCTGAAGATATTCCTGATCTCGTTTTCAGTGTAGTCTTCGGCGTATGCTGTCTCCAGGCCGTGGTCGGAAAGCCGGCAGCCGTTTTGATGGAAATAGTAGTGGCGATTGCGCAGTGCCTCAACATATGAATGGAAGTCGGCTATCTCCATATCGCAAATCTCTTCGAGCTTATCGATGAATACGTTTAAGCCCTGAATGTCCTCGACGGCCATAGCCTGGCCGGGGCGGAATGCCGTGTGAACTTTAATCTCGAAGCCGTCGGAGCGAATTTTCTTGTGATGCTCCAGCGTATCGAGCGGCCCTTCGGTCGTACAGAGAAGCTTGACGTTCATCTTGCGCATTATGTTGCGGACACTGAAATCCGGCGTCCTGAGCATCTCGCTGCAGGCTTCGTAGATGCCCTTAGCGGTTTTGGGGCCCAGAAGTTTATCTTTTACGCCGAAAGGATTTTTCAGCTCAAGATGCGTCCAGTGATAGAGCGGATTTCGAAGACAGCACGGCACGGTTTGCGCCCATCGCTCGAACTTCTCGTAGTCACTTGCATTGCCGGTGATATATTTTTCCGCCACGCCGTTGGCCCTCATTGCCCGCCACTTATAATGGTCACCGTAGAGCCAGGCCTGGGTAATATTATCGAACCGATGATCGGCAGCGATAAGTTCGGCAGGCAAGTGACAATGATAGTCGTAAATTGGCATTCTACTGGCGTGTTCGTGATAAAGAATCCTGGCGGTTCTGGTTTGCAGAAGAAAATCTTCGGTGATAAATTCAGCCATTTTTTGTTCCTAATGTTATGGATAGCTTCCCGGTTATTTACTCTGGTTTGTTCGGATTATCCTGCTGTTGGTTTTCGGGTTCTTCGTCGCTGAATTTTTTACGCGGCGGCGGCTGGTATGCTGCCATTTTTTGTGCCCAGTCGGAAATCTCGCTCTTGGTCTTTGTCAGACGTTGTGATTGAGGTTTTGGCTGTTTTTTCTCTTCTTCACGCATCTTACGATCCCACATTACGTAGGCGATCCATCCGATTACCAGGGCCGGTAAGGCTATCAGCATAAATATTTTATACATTGTTTTGTTCCTTCATATTTGTACAATATCTCTAAAATGAGAAAATTTAGCGCTGAGTAGAATAATACACGAATCTGATGGGAAGGTCAATATTGCATATAAAGAAGTGCCGGGCGAAGATTCAGGAGGCAGATATCGCAGGCGCACTCAAGGCGGAAGATGTGCGCAGCGATTGTTTGGCTATTTTTCGTGTCGGTTACCGGATATTAGCGCAATCGCGACCCAAATGCCACTGGCGATAACTATCAAAGCGCCAATTATCACAAGAATAATGATAAGTAACTCCATCTTTTACGCTCCGGATTTACTTCTTTGAATCCAGTGCCCCAGAGCATACGCTAAAAGTGCCGCTCCGAGGGCAGGAATAATAATCAGCGGCGGTATCTCGACATCGGAGGGATACACGTATTTAAATATCAGCCACAGGGTTATCCACAGCATTATCGCGACAACCGTACCGACACCCATCGACAAGATGCCGGCAAGGGGATGTGGGCGCTTAATCCAGAGACCGATTATCAAGGTAGGCAGAATCGCCGGTGCCCAGATGGTGTAGCAGATAAGCAAACCGCCGATGATGCTGGGGACAGCAACCGCACCGGCCGCGGCGATTAAAGCAATAACAATCGTTGCTGCCCGGCCGACGTTCAAAGCGGAAGTGTCCGGCAATTTTACAAACGGCTTGACGATATCCTGAGTGAATGCCACGGCGCCGGCATTCAAGAGTGAGTCGAGGCTGGACATAACCACCGACACTAATACCACCAGCAGAAGCGCATAGCCGCTTGCGGGCAAGATTGATTTGACCAGGTTCAGCAAAACGAAATCTTCACCCGTATCCATCGGGATAATACTTCGTGCCGTAATACCGAGCGCTATCATGGCCATAAACCAGAACACGCTGAAAAGGCCCGCCAAGATAAAGCCGTTCCGCGAGACGCGTGTCGTTTTGGATGCCAGGGCCCTGTTCGCATAGGGAGGAATGAGCGTTTCGCCGAGCAAAAAGGCCGCCAACAGGCCGACAATCTCGATAGGCGATGTCACTCTCAAACCGTTTGTCGTTGCGGCCGAAGCCTGACTGGCAAAAGTTGCCGCCCCGCCCTTCAGATGGAAGGCCAGCACGAATAACAGCGTGATCGGCAATAGTATGGCGAACGAGCTGAATTGAAAGGCGTCGGTTATGACGCTTGCTCTGAGTCCTCCGAACGTTGTGTACAAAGCCGTTACGGCAACGACTATAAAAACAGAGGACCAGAGCGGCAGTCCGAATACATCGCGCAATACGCCACCGCCGGCCTTGGCCATCACGGCAGAAAATCCGGCGCATAAGCCGACGGAAATAACCCCGGCAAGAATCTGGCATTTCTTGTCGTATTTCTGGCCGATAGCGTCACCCAGGGTATGACAATTTTTCAAAGCCCTGAGCCGGGGGGCAACGAAAAGCCCCACAAGGATATTTTGTGCTGAATAAGCCAGTCCGATGCCGAGAAAAAGGAATCCCCTTTCGAAGCCGCGCCCGACAAAGCCGATTGAAAAGCCCGGGCCAACGTAGGTCGCCGCCAGACTGCCGAAAACCAGCGCGAGCGGAAGCGACCGTTTGGCCAGCGAGAAGTCTTCGAACTCACGAGCGGCCCGTGCGCGCACGGCCACAAACGTAAGCATTACCACGTAGGCTAAAACAACAGCCACAGACAAGACCATTCCCACAGTTCTTGACCCTATTTGACGCTCTATATACTATCGGTACGACGGATGGTTTGAACGGGCCGGCACGGAGATTCTCGAACTCATCTTTACGGCATCCCGGGCGCTACCTCTCGCGTCTGGGCTCGTCACCGGGTTTGTCCAGGAACGTCTCTTCCTCAAGCTCGTTAATCGTCGTGTCCAGCTCGGACTCCGTACGAATCCATCCAAATCTCGCATCCACGAGAAAAGTACGATACCACTGAATCAAATTTTTCGAAAAGTCATCATCCTTGCAATAAATTCCAAACGATATTTCTCCCGCATGCGAGCCGGCTTTTCTCGGTATTTGTGGAAATGCCAGAAGAACAGCGCTTCTGGTCAGCAGGAATTCGATATCGGAGACCTGGCTGTTGTAAATCCGAAGCCGGCCGGATTCGATTGCTTCAGGATACTTGCGAAACAAAAAACGTGCCGCGTTCGAAAAGCCCGGCACGCTCAGGTTCATCGCGCGGTGAATTCTGACGTCATGGTAATCTTCGATGACTTCGTACAACGCGCTGAGATAATCGTCCACAGGCTGCCTTTCCCCCTCGAAAAGCATGCACGTCCAAAGCTCGCTGTGACCGGTCGCGTCGAGCTGCTCCTGGAGCATTTCCTTGGCAATCCTGTAAGTCTGGCTTCGGCTGCCCAAGACTTTCAGCCGGCGCTCGGTGAGGAGCTTCGCCCACGAGGGCATCTGCTCCGGCAGAGAATCAGGCGGACAAACACCAAGCCGGGTCAACAGCCTGAGAAATTGTTTCGTCTCGGAGCCGTAGAAACGCCGGCCCACAACGCTGCCGACGTTGCCGTTGCACTCCATCCCGTATTTCTTGTGGTAGCCGAACGACAGACAGTGCACGTCGTAGCCCCTGTCAACCAGCATCCGTTCAAGCTCGCCGATCATCCAGACCGCCTGCTTTTCCGGGGCCTTGTCGATCGACAGGTGAACGTTCGGACACAGCACGATCGGCCGTTTCCCGATCAGGCCGGACAGCAGCTCGAATTCATCCGCCGCTTGCTTTAGCTCCTGCTTGTCGTCGTATATTTCGATGCAGACGAATATCAAAAGGACATTTTTGAAGGCCACTTTGGGCTGCGTCGATGAAATCGTATCGGGATCGATCCGTGAAGAGCGTTCCTTATCCTCGAAATAACATGATGAACACTGGTAACAATCCAGAATCATATCGGTTTCTCAGCCTTGCGTGTTCTCGTCGTGGGTCTGGTGCCGTTTGTGCGTCTGGCTCGCGGCGAGCCTTTGGCCTTTTTCACCCGGGATGCGATATTCGCATCGACGCGGGACGCAAACAGCCCCGCGTCCGCGATCGCGGCTTTATCCGCAAATCCTACGCCGTTCAGGACCCGCACGACCTGGGCGGCCTCCCAGAAATCATCGGAACAAGTCATTGTCTTGCCCTCCTGACGAGTCAGGGATTTGAGAAAAACCGGCAGACAACCGTCACGCAGAGCTCCTGCGTAATCGCTCAGCAATTCTTGAATTTTCCGGTTCGTATCAGCCATGGTCTCGCTCCTTTATAAATCTTCCCGTCACTGGTCGTGACAATATTCACTCATCATTTTTTTCAGTTTCAAAATAGTTCTGAACTTCAGCATTTTCACCGCCCCGACCGTGGTCTTAAGCTCGTTGGCAATCGCCCTTACCGACATGCCGTCCAGCCACAGCTCGATTGCCCGCCGCTCGCGTGCCTTGAGCCTTCCCAGCGCCTTGCCGAGGGCCTGCTTAAGCTCGCTTTGCGACATCGTATCGAGCAGCCCCAGTTCCGGAGCGGTCAGGTTCGTCAAATCATTCTGCGATAGGTACAAATGTCGATTCATTCTTCTATAGACTTCTCTGAGGCGTTTACGCATATAGTAAAGATACACCGTTCGCAACAGTTGCCGCTCGCTTTCAATATCCCGCAGGCGATCCGGTTTTTCCCATATATCTCCGTAAACATCTTCGAGCACGTCCTCACATTCAACCTCATTGCCCAAATAACGGTACAGGTACCTGATAAACATCTGAAACGTTTCTCTTACAAAAGGCTCCATCGCCCTTCGCCGGCGATCGTCGTCCGGGGCAGTGAGTCCTTTCAAAGCATTTCGCAGCCGCCTGTTCATTGCAAGTCTGTTGCTCCCACATTTCAATGTAGGGGCAGGTCCATGTGCCTGCCCTGGGCAACCACGCTGGGTTGCCCCTACAATCTAAGGCTCGCTGACGCTTTTCCGGCGTCCGGCGAGGCTTCTGCCCTCATGTAAAAGGCAATAACTTCACTATCGGTAACTGAAATTTTACCCAAAAACAAAAAATCCTTCAATAACCAACTTTTCAATACTGAAAAAAGAGGAAATCTGCTATAATTTCCATAGGTAAATGTAAAATCCTTTGATCTGATGTGGTATCGTTATGGTGAATATCTCCGATGATGTGATTGACAGAATGACTCAGCGGATTGTCCACGAGGTCCATCCCCAAAGAATTCTTCTCTTCGGCTCTTGGGCGCGCGGCGAAGCGAGTAAGCAATCAGATGTGGATTTCCTAGTCGTGGAACGCGAGCCATTCGGCCCGACTCGAAGTCGACGGCAGGAAGCAGCCCGCATTTGGCGGTGCCTTTCGGAATTCCGCATACCGACGGATATTCTGGTCTATTCCACCAACGAGGTAGCGCAATGGAAGGATTCGGTTCATCACGTCATTGGCATGGCGTTGAGAGAAGGAAAGGTCCTATATGAGTCCGGCTGACAGGCCCCGTGAACTGCTCGCGCTGGCGGAAAAGGCGCCGAGAAATAAATAGTAAATCGTAAATCGTAAATCATAAATCTACTCGGTTTCCCACCACAAACGCGGATAGTCCTGACCTTCGAGAATCCACCAATCGTCCTTTGTGTCGTTTTCGCTTTCGTCCTCTACTCGACTTGTTTTAGCACAGCAAGATCATTCAGAGAGCCTGTAGCCGCGTCGATGTCGCCCTGGGCGATAAGGCCGGTGTTCACAGCAAATATATCAAATCCTGTGACCGCATAGCCGGCCGCCTGAGAACTCGACGGCAACGTAATATCCAAATCGAATTCCTTTCCGTGAAAGTCCAGTGGAGTAAACGAATAAGCGGTGTCAAGATACCAGAAAACGACGGCGTTATTATAATGGCCCTGCGGGACGGTAATATCCTGAATATCAATCAGAAGCTGCTGTTTATCCTTGGCTTCCCATTCTGACATATCTTTCTTGACGAGGTACCAAACGCCCTGGTCGATTATCATACCATCGTACAATCCTGCGAACGACCATGCTGGCGGGTGAGCTGTGAGATTTGGATCCGTCGAGAGAATCCATTCACCGCTGGCCAGGAAACTGACATTGAGCCCGTCGTTAGTTCCCACCAACGTATTATTGTTTTCTATTATTTGCACACCGGTTATAGGCCCGGACAAATAGGGCACTGTCTCGCTCTCTCCAATTCTGCTTGTGTATTCACCGGCCTGACCATAGACCCACTCGAATGTCTTGATACCGTATTCGTTCGGATCGAGCGGCATATAATCTGCAAACCAGACCATATTTTCCCAAGTCAGATGAGGATAATCATTCTCTGGCATAAACCAGATATCTTCGGTACCGTTGTCCGTCTTGTCAACGAAATCCCAGCCGGCATCAAGGAATGTGCTGGCTGTTTGCATCTCGACTGTGGTTTTACCTATCCCGCCAGCACTGCTTGGCTGGACGGATGTCTCCACATCCCAAAAACTTGAGTTGACGTTTGCGTCCTCCCAGTTGTAGCCCACGAGACCACCGACATCCTCATTTCCGCCTACCGCGCCGGTACTGTAGCAACTCATCAGAGAACCACGATTGCTGCCCACCAGACCACCTACATACTGATCTCCTGAAATAATGGATGTGGCGTAGCAGTTGTCTATCGAGCCCCCACGCTCGTTAATTCCAACAAGTCCTCCAACGAATAATCCCTCGCCGTTGACAGTGCCGGTGCTGTAACTCTTGGTCACCGAGCCTAAGTTGAGACCCACCAAACCGCCAACAGATCGGTCGCCAGTGACTTGACTGGAGCTTGAACAGTTGGCAACTGTACTCCAGTTACTCCCCACCAATCCTCCTACCTTAGACTGTCCCGAAACACTACCTTCTGCATAGGAGGCTATAACCAAGCCATTACCGTTGCGTCCGACCAGCCCACCGACCTCCTCCCCTGTCCCGCTAATGCTGACGCTGGCATAGCAGTTGTCTATCGAGCCCTCACGCTCGTTAATTCCAACAAGTCCTCCAACGAATAATCCCTCGCCGCTGACAGTACCCGTGCTGTAACACTGCGTCAAACGGCCAAACTCGTTACATCCTACTAGTCCACCGACCTCCCCCTCAGAACCGCTTATGCTGGCATCTACGGTCCCGATATCTCTGATCTCCGCCCCGGACCACAGCCGGCCAAATAGTCCCAGATAGCCGTCACCTTTGATTGTCAGATGAGAGATCGTATGACAATTACCGTCGAAGATGCCGGTAAAGGCTACGTATCCAGCCGGTGCGATGACGGCCTTATCAAAGACCTTCCGGCCGGGGAGGTTCGGATCCAGGTCGATGTCGGCGGTCAGGATGAAATGCTTATCGTAATCTTCGGGAGTCTCGCCAAGCATCATCAGGTCTTCTGCTGTAGCTATCTGGTACGGGTCGTTTGGCTCTCCTGTGCCGCCGCTGTATTGTGCCTGGGCGGGGAAGCTGACAAAGCAAACCACAATCAGTAAAGGTATTGTCCGCAGGACTCTTGAACTTCTCGCCGTCATCATTTTTATATCCTCCTCCCCCCATCTTTAGTTATCAGGTTAAAGGTTTTTTCCACTTCACTAAAAATGCAGTATATAAGATAGAGATCATCCCGTCAAGCAGAAAGATGGTTTTGAGCAGTTATTTGGCATCTCCAGCGGTACTTATCATAAAATAACTCTGGAAAAAAAGTGTAGTTTGTTGGGCTTTGAGAGGATTTCTAAAAGGGCGGGCAGGCTTCTTTTGGTTCGAGGTTGCATTCGAGCCATTGAGAAGCCATCAGGGCGTAGTCGATAAAGTCGACTTTGCAGTCGCCGTTTACGTCTCCCATTAGTTTGGATGTGCATCGTGCCACTTCGGGGCCGTCGAGGACAATTGCGAATATCTGTAAGTTTCCATCGCGGTTGTCCTCCCAGACGACTGTATTGCCACTTATGGCCGGATTGGTTTGGTCGTGGGGCTCATTGGTGATTTGAAATTCATGGTGCGTGGTCAGATTGTAGCCGTATATGTCCCAGTCTCCGTTTCTGTTGTCCTGCCAGACAACGATGTTGCGGTCGATATCAGGATTTGTTTGCTCCGATTCGTTTGCCACGATGGGAAATTCAACAGGGGATGGCACATCCATTCCCATGGGTTGACCATCCTGGCCATGTATTCCACGGGCTGGAAGCCCATGCCACGTTGCGGCGTAAATGTCCATGTCGCCGAAGTAATTGTCCGCCCATACGACGATGTCGCCCCAGACGGCCGGTCGCTGCTGGTCGAATTCTTCCAGCGAGACGCCGAATTCGGCGGGCTTGTTTCGCATCCAGATATCGGCTCCAAGAATGTCCTCGTCACCATAATAGGAATCCTGCCAGACGACCGTATTTCGATAGACGGCGGGTCGCCGCTGGTCGCGTTCGAAGCCGGCGACGGCAAATTCCGCCGGGCTTTCATAATTGGTAATGTCGGCACCGTAAATGTCGTAATCTCCCTCGGCGCCATCCTGCCAGACGACGATGTTACCGTGAATGGCCGGCGACTGCTCGTCGTTGCCGAAGATGTTCGATACGGCGAATATTACCGGCTGCTCCCGGTCGCTGATGTCGGCCGCCAAGATGTCCCAGTCGGCTGAGGCAATGTAATCCTGCCAGACGACGATATTTTCAAAAACCGCCGGCTGCATCTGGTCGTTGGCGTCGCCGATGATAACAGCAAGCGGATCGTCCGGATTATTCATGTCCGCAACGTATATGTCGTAGTCCTGGTATTCTTCGACAAACTGCTGCCAGACGACAATGTCACCGTCGATGTCGGGGGCCTCCTGATCGTCGGTCGTCGGCCAGACGGCAAATTCCTTCCAACTTTCGACAGCCCCCTGGGGTAAAGACCAAGCCAAACAAGGCGAAAGCGTGATCAAGAGTGCCAATATAAATGTGAGCGGTTTCATCGTTGCACCTCCTGGTGCTGTGGTGTTATTTATTGCCGCCGGCGAATCAGCCACGGGCGAAATGCCCGATGCCGACGCTCGTGCCCAGAGCGCACAGGCTCGTGACAATCATCGCCCCGCTCAATGCTCTGGAGTGGTTTATAATCGATGCCTTGCTCTGTACCGGGGCCGGTGCCGGGCTTGGAACGATGGCTTCACCCGGCGTCGGAGCAGGAGTCTGGAGCGGTGCGGGAGCCGGAACCGGAGCCGGGATTTCAGCCGGTGCGGGAGTTTCAGGTTTCGTGTCGGTGATTTTTATTTTCTCCAGAAGCGCCATGAGAACCGCGGCGGCTTTCTCATTTTCCAAATCCCTGCCGGCGTTCATCAGCGGCTCGACCGCCCTGTCATGCTGGCCTATCCCAAGCAGTTGATAGCCTAACAGCAGTTGCAGGTCCGCGTCGTAGCTGAACTGCGCGGCCCGTTCGGCCAGCCGGTCAATCTGCTTTAAGAGCGACTCTTCATCGGGATACAAACCGCGAGGGAAGAAAACGCCTTCCTTTTCCGGGCTGACTTTTTCCAGTGCCCCGCGAAGGACCTCGGCGGCTTTTGAATATTGCTGGCTCGCCATAAGTGCCTGGCCATAGGCGAATGGAAGAATCATATCTTCGGGCGCCAGCTCCACGGCCTTGGCGAACTTCATCGCGGCGGTATTATACTCAGCGACTTCGAAAGCCTTGACGGCCTCTTCGAAATAAACGTCCGCAAGAGTGGCTTGCTCGGGCTCGGCGGTTTGCTCTGCCATGTTCTCGTATACCTCGGAACTGACTATCGTCTGCGCCGGCTGATAGCCGCCGTCCCCATCTGTGTAGTAGTTATACGTGTAATAGTTGTAATTCGTGCCGCGGACCTCGCGAGCGATGGGGTAGTAGCCGTACCAGTTATAGGGATGGCAGCCGTACCAGTAGTAGCGGGTATATCTGTGACCGAGAGGCCAGTAGCCGCCCAGGCTGATGAACATATACTTGCGATGATAGTACGGATAGACATATCGGAACGTAAACCATGGCCCGCAATCGTAGTGCACCGCGAAGCGAAATCTCGGCCAGATGGTCCTGCTGCGGATTCGGTCGTGGTAATCTCTGTAAACGTAGTCATGGTGATAAGAATCTCTGATAAGGTGCGGCCGGTCGTGATAGAGCACGCGCGACGGCCTGAGCGCATCGTAACGGTGCAGTCGCGTCGAGGCTGTTCTTAGACTGCCGGCTGTACGACCTCCGGCTACGGTCAGCCGATCCTGCGGCAAGACTACCCCCGTCGTTCTCGAACTGTCTCTAAGCGGAGATACGCTTGTGTCTCTGAGGCTCAAATCTTTGCGCCCGGCGCGGACATCGGGTCGTGTTCGTTCCGTTCTGGTGCGTATGTCCCGTCCTGCCGGTCGTCCGATCGTCCTGCCAGTGGCGCTTCCGACGGTTCCGCTGGTTGCTGCTTTAGGCTCGCGAGCGCCGGCGACTTTTTCCGCCGACCGGCTGGTAATGCTTCTCTCGCCGATTGTTCTGCCGATACGCGAGCTGGAATTCACCCTAAGAGAACGCTGATTCGTGGCCGACTGCTTATTCGTCATCGAGACCGACGGCTCCTGTTTGCCGATTATACTGCCGATGCCTCGGTTGCGCTCGGTACGTTGCGACGACTGGCTGCTATTAGTCCTAATCCTGGACGAAATCGAAGACCTGGTTGAGCTTACAGCCGGCTGCTTTGCTCCTGTGGGAGCAGAGGAGCTTCGTGTGCCGATCGAACTGCCGATACGCGAAGTTCCGCTTGAGCGTGCAGCCGGCTGCTCGGCTCTGTTGGGAACAGACGGTCTTGTTGTTTCGATTCTACTGCCGATACGCGATGATATGCTCGGACTGATTCTGCTGCTCGTGCTCGTCGTCGGCCTGTTTGTGATAGTGGTTCGTGAACGGCTGCTGGATGGCGCCCTTGTGCTTCTGAGAGAAGTCGAACGGCTGCTGGACGGCGTTCTGGTACTGATTGAACTGCCGATACGAGATGAGATGCTCGGGCTGATCCGGCTGGATGTGCTTGTACTGGGGGCCCGGCTGGTTATGGCTCTGCTGGAAATGCTGCTGCTCGGTGCCCGGCTGGTTATAGCCCTGCTGGAAATGCTGTTGCTCGGCGCCCGGCTGGTTATAGACCGGCTGGAAATGCTGCTGCTTGGTGTCCGTCTTGTTATAGCTCTGCTGGAAATGCTGCTGCTCGGTGCCCGGTTGGTTATGGCTCTACTGGAAATGCTGCTGCTCGGCGTCCGGCTCGTTATAGCCCGGCTGGATGAAACGCTCCTGGAACTGCTCGAAGAGGTTGGTCTGGATGTTACCCTCGGCGCAGACGCCGGCCTTGAAGCCTGCCGGGTTTGTTTACTGGAGTTGTTGGACTTGCTGCTGCTGGACCGCTTTGTAGCGGCCAGAACCGGCTCAGCTATAAGTGCAAGAATCAGCACTAAGAGGGCAAAAAGCAGGGGATGGAAGGAAAAAGATCGATTTCCGGCTTCTCCGTGAGGAGTCCCAAGGACTGAATTCTGAATTCTGTATTCTGTTTTCTTTTTTGTCATAAGCATCATACGCCTCCTTTCTTCGGCGTTTACATCATAACTTCTATTCTATCTATTAAAGGCACAACACAGCAACCCGGTCACGAAAATTCCACTCAATACGAGATTTTAATTATTTTTTTGCATTTTTTGAAAGATTCAAAGGTAACATTTTCCTTCGACAAACGCTGTATCTAATGAATGGCTGGAAAAGGCCAGGGCCTTATGCCCTTTTTATCTTGAAAAACCAACGAAATAGTCTAAATTATTCATTAGCAAGCGATTAAAGGCGGAAGTAATGTCATTCCTGTGAAAACAGGAAAAAGACGCGAGTTTTTAAATTAATTATTTCGTCGAAGGAAAGCTTTCGTGAAGGAGAATTTTAATTAGACCGTGGTACTTGAATTTTAATAGGTGATTATCCAGAGAACGCCCGGAATTAGGTATGGTGCCGAATAGATGTTTGGAATTCCCGTGAAAAAATCCCGCTAATGTCTTGACAAAAGCTTGCTCATAGATGTCCCCGGAATTCCCCCGCACTACTGTCCCTAGCTTACCTTCAGATCAGTACGCGATTGCTGAACGCATTTTAGAAATACAGGATTTCTTCAGATATTCACATTCTCTTGGAATAAAAATGTAGAAGAATGCATTATCTTCCGTATTATGTCTCGGATATCTTGTTAACAAGGCTGTGAATGGTCTCACTTCTTCCATGATAGTCACATAAACAGATGCTTCATCTATTTCTACTATTCTAGGTTTAGTACGAATGCACAAAACGGAATCCAATTGTTCCTGATCCTCTATGACACTAGATATAATGTCACGAAATCGCTCTCTAATGTCTTCCTGCTGGTCGGTTGTAGGCTGAGTTTTAAATATATAGTCAAATTCTGATCGGGTTTTCCACAATGGAACAAGCTTGGGCTTTCTGGATAGAAGCTCATCAATTTCAGGAATATCATCACGATGTTGTTTCATTAGGTATATCAAATCACCATCACAGGGTAGATATAGGTTTACATTACAAGATTCGATATTTTTTTCAAACACATCTTTGGAAAAAACAGCATCAACAAAATCTTCCTGGCTTTCAGGTGGAGCCATTATCCTAAACAACTTCTTTCCAGCCTCTTGTAGCAAATGGTCAAAGTAGCATACTGTGTGATGTGTGTAAATCCAGCGATAAAGGAAATTCCTGCCATCAACTACATTCTGTATTACGCTAAGGGCTGATTTATGAAATGATGGCACAAGACGGTTGCAATATTTATCAATACATAATGCCGATAATAATCTTGTCGTATCAATTCGAACGTTACAAATACCTGAAGCCCAGGTGTCACGTATAACGTAGTCGAGCTTATCAACGTCTATTGCAGACCCATGTATAAGCATAATTAGACTGTTTTCTATCTGCTTTCTTATCTCATTTGCTTCAGTAAAAATAAGACCTGTTATCATTCTTGCCACAAGAGAAGGGTTTATAGTTGGTATAATGCTCTGAAATGTATCCCTGAAATGCTTTAGGAAAATCGCCGCACTGAATATCTCATGAGCAGAAGGACCTTTGGAACTCCTTTCCCGTCGACCATAATCTTTCTTAAACTCTTCTTTAGACTCTTCGTCTAATTCTGAAAACAGAAAATCTCTCGCATAGTCTGATCGCTGATAATAGTCTTCGAAAGTATGAGAAAACGGAGCATGTGCGCAGTCATGCATCAATGCCGCGATACAAAACGCCCATCTATAATCCTTTAAGTTAACATCCCCCAGCAAGGTGACTTTGGTGTTTTTTTCTATATGGTGGAACGCGATGCTAGCAAGATGAAAGACACCAAGAGAATGTGAAAAGCGATCATGATGAGCCGACGGATAAAGTGGCCTCATGCAAGTTTGCTCAATACGTCGCAATCTCTGAAAAATAGGTGTGTCAATAAATGCAGTGACTATGTCACGCGGAACTGAAATATATTCATGAACAGGGCACTTGAAAACTTTGGAGTGAACTGTCGAGATCATACTTTCCTAACTCGTAATAGACTCGGAAACAAGCTGATCTACTTGGTCTAGAACAGATCCTGACACTTCAGTTGAAAATTCTTTTTTTGTGAATTTTATGGAGCGGTCAGTTTTAAATCTACTGCCACGACAAATCGTTGATTCTTCGAGCTTAAAATATGAAGGATAGTAAGTTGTCGCCCGATGAATTGCTTCTCCAGAAACGTTAATTACAATGTTAGACTTCTTTGTTTGAATACTATCTCGAATATCTATAAGCCTACTAATTTCAATTCTCTCAACGTGTGAAAGTACTATGCTAAAAAAACAGTCTGCATTTAGAACTGTGCACATAAGATCATCTCCTTGGTTCATAAAAATATTAGGGACAAAAATAGATCGTCCCGAGACGCAAAACCATTACCACATCCCTAATTATTGTATACGTGGCTTCCTTACCACCTTTCCGTTTTGGTAAACATGTTCCCGAATAACCATTTTAATTATAACATTCCACCAGAAGATAACAAATACTTCTGTTGCAAGCAAGCCACAAACAACTACATTTTTACCTTCGTCCAGCTTATGGATATTCTTTGCAAATGCACTGTAATTCAAATCTTCTAAGAAAGACATTGGATCATTAGAACTTCCATGCCAAAGTAACACCACAGGCATTTTCATTTCGGCTTGAAGTTCACACACTTTATCAGCAAAATCGGATGGTATAACTTTTAGGCTTGAATAAAAAGCTGCTGTAAACTTCTTTACTACACTAACTGAAGCCTTAACTACTTTCTTTTTCCCAGCCACTTCTAACCCACCTTCTGATAACCTCGTTTAGCTGCCCAATAACTTTTTTTATATATATTTTGGTCCTTACACCGCTCTATAGGCATACTTAGCAAAACAGATTCAAATATGAGGTGCAGGTGCGTCCCGTCAGCCAATACTTAAGATATATTCTACATCGGCAAGAAAGCCCTGTCAATATAAATTTATACTGCTTTTGAGCTATTTTTGCTTCATATAGGTATTTTATATTCGGAAAATAACGGAAATTAAGGAATCAAGTATTAATTATTCTTATTTCCTTGACCTGTCAAGGAAATAATCAAGGGGGGAGAAACCAGGGACAGCCTTTGTCATTTACGATTTACCCCGTGAGATGTCGGCTTTGCCTCCTAAGGGACAAGCTATCTCATGGGGTGAACTATTGATTATTTTTTTAACCTTTCTATTGTCCGTAGTAAAATCTAACAAAATCCCAATTCCCCCCTAACAGGCTTAATCAACTTTTGGCCTCGCTATGTCAATGACTTCTAAACGACGTTCGCCGCGAGGCAGTTGTACTGATATCTTGTCTCCTGCCGAGTGTCCTACAATAGCATCTCCTATCGGTGAGTAAATTGAAATACTTCCTGTATCAAAATCAGCATCATCAGGACCCAGTAACTGATAGGTCACCTTTTCTTCAGTATCTAAATCCAACAAAGAGACAACAGTGCCAAACACTGCCCGGCCACAATCAACTTTTGTGCAATCAATGATCTCTGCCCGGTTCAGTTTTCCCTTCAATTCACCAATCTGCCCTACTATATGGCCCTGCCGCTGCCGCCCGTAAATATACGCACCGTTTTCCTTTAAATCGCCTTCTTCACGCGCTTGGGCAACAGCTTTCATAACTTCGGGCAGCTCCTCAGTCTCAAGCCGGGTTAATTCCTTCATAAGTCTGTTGTACCCAGTTCTTGACATTGGTTCAAGTTTACGCATCGAGATATACCTCCACTTACTAAAAAGCCTTTTTCTTAATTTTATAAGAAAAACGAGTGACAGCCAACTTTTTATTTACGATTGTCGATTGTCTATTGACTAATAGTTTTCGGAGTTCATTCGTGTTTATTCGTGGATATTTCAGTTGATTATTTACTATCCATTCGTGACTGTTCCTAATAAATATCCATCAGGTAGGAATTTTTTTTGTTACCTACGGCTGAATTGTTGCCTCTCATATATTGAGATTTCTCCGGCATGGTCGTTTCAGCGTGATGCAGCCGGAAAAGTGAAGGACTCAGGAATGCAGGAGGCTTTGAAATGAAAGCTTTACGACACATTCTAAAATGGTTGCACAACCTGCTGAGCAGGGAGGCGAGCCTATCGACTGGGATTGATTCACATAAAAGGGAAAGCAAAAATAAAGAAGCAATAGATGCTTTTGAGCGAGCTATTCACATAAAGCCGGATGATGCAGAGGCATATTATACCCTGGCCGTTACATACGAATCCATTGGGCGTAGTGAGGAAGCTATAGCAGCTTACAAAGAAGCTATTCGGATAAAGCCTGATTTTCCGCCCGCACAATTCCTGCTTGGCAACAGTTATGTGATTGACGGCAACAAAGAGTCTGCTTTGCAGGTACACAAAGATCTATGTAAGCTGGATGTTGGCTTGGCCGATACGCTTCTTGAATCCATTCACAACTGTACACTTACAAATGCAAATGTTCGTAAGAGTCTCTGTAGCGGTCATAGCAATGACCTTAACCGCCTGTTGACATACTCCGGAAAAACTAAAGGGGTCAGACTTCATCATTGATTATTGATTATTGATTATTGATTATTTGGAAAAAAACTAGGGACAACCTTTGTCATAGCTAAGCCATAAATTGACGATACCCGCCCATTCGGCTTCGCTCAGGGCAGGCTCTTCGCGGGCACAAGTTTACTATTGTTTATTCATTTTTTCGTGGTTTTCGGTTCCCTTCGTGGTAAATCCTGGCTTTTATCTACATGAATTATTCTCTCTGAGTTCTCATAGTCCTCTGTGGCAGAACAAAGGACGCCGTCTAACGGACATTTTTCCGGAATATTCCCGCTTTTATGCGTTTAGATTCGTAAAATACTAAACTAAATGAATATTGATTAATGATAAATGATAGGTTCAATCACACAGAACGCAGTACGCAGTACGAATTTTAGCCCGCACCTTTGTCATTGATTATTTACTATTGACTATTGATTATTTTTTCTTTTCTTCCGCGTAATCAGCGAAATCCGCGGTTAATTCGTATGTAGTATGCTTGTCCTGAGTGAAATCGAATGGAAAAAAGGCAGAATAATGAAAAAAACAGGGGAAAAAGAAGCAAAAATTGAACCAAAAATGGAAAAAAAAGCCAATTTTGTGTAGGTTTTTGGTGTTTTTTCGTGCTTAATTTGAAAAAACAAACCCAATTTGCAAATGGGCAAAATGAGCTTAAGTATCTATATGAAAGGACATTATGAAATATTTTTCGATTTCGTGCGGCGAAAAAACAAAGCCAATTCAAAGCCAAACAAAGCCAATTATATTTAGCCCCCAGATTTTCTGGGGGTTGAAAGACCAATTTGAAAAAACAAAGCCAATTAGAAAATGGGCGAAATGACGTTAAGTCAATATTAACAATGGTTTATGGAGTTTTTGATGGGCCGAGGCAGCGAAAAAACAAAGCCAATTCAAAGCCAAACAAAGCCAATCGCCGGCCTTTGGCCGGAAATCCTAAATTAGACAACTCCGGTTTCGTAGCCGGACGTCTGTTGCCCCGTGTCGGTCGGGAAACAAGATGAATGTGTACCAAATGGCAGCTTTTATATGCCTATTAAATGCTCTAATTTTCAACAAAGTGTGAATATGGGCCTGTTTTTGAACGATAATAGTAGATGTTTGACGCTATATAGGATGCGTCTATCAGCCGGGCTCGTCCCGACGAAGATCTTAGCAGCTTATGGAGACGTTATAATGCGAATCAGGTACGTTATTTCAACTATGATATTCTGGGGGCGCGAGCACCCCCTATCCTTTGAGCAGGAGTGCCAGTATCTGCAGTCTCTGGGCTTCGGGATCGAGTTATGGCCCAATATTAAGGGCCAGCACGAGTGCCGGTACGAAAGGCGTAACTGGCCCAGGCTGGCCGCGGCGACACAGGATATGCTGGTGGCGATGCGCTCTCGCGATGATAATCCGACTTTAGAACAATGGAACGACCAGATCGAGTGCGCCAAGCTTCTTAATGCCAGTATAGTAACGAATTTACATAGCCTTGGCATTCCGGATGAGCCGGAGCTGGATGGCTGCGGATTTGCCGGCGATGTGGTAAAGCTGGCCGAGCAGAACAATGTCAAATTATGCCTCGAAAGCGGCTCATTGCCGATGCTCAAACATGCCCGCGAGAGGTTTGAATCCCTTCGGTTTTGCCTCGATACCGGCTTTGCCAACGTGGACGGTGAGTATTCTTTCAGCCAATACGTGGATGAACTGGCCCCGAACGTGGCCCATCTGCACCTGACGGATAATTATGGCCATACGGACGACCACGTACCGCCGGGCCTGCATGGCGGGTTGCCCCGAAAAAATTGGGATTACCTGCTGGAGGTTTTGAACAAATACGACAATGATATCGTCGGTTCGTTCGAGATGCATCCGTGTATGCCGTCGGTAATGATACGCCAGGCCAGCGAGTTCATGTTCGATACCTTGAAATGGCCGAGTCAGCCTCAAAAACAGCCCGGATACGCGAATGTCAGCTATAATCCTATATAAGGAAGAAGAAGCTCTAAGCACTAAATGCTAAATTCAAAACAATATCTAAATTCAAATTTGTAAATGACCTAAACGTGTTAATATAGGAAGAATAGGCAATTATTTAGGCTGTTGTTTTGGAGATATAAATCATGAAAATCGTTCTTAATATTCTGGTAATAGCATTTTTATTGATCGGCGGCTGCCGGACACAACAGGAAAACTCCTTTCGTGCCGGTTATGATTTTAGCGGCGTGAATAAGGTTGCGATCGTATCCGTCGAAGGGGCCGTGCCAAGTGAAGCGGCAAAGGATGAAATTGCCGACTTCTTCGCAATCGAGCTTTTGGAACGCGGTTATGCCCCAATGGGCCGGGCCCAGGTCAGAGCGTCGCTTGCCGAGCAGGAGACCGAAGACGAATTAACAGACCTGACTACGCCTGAAGGAGCGGTCGATGCCGGCATGGCTCTCGATGTACCGGCGGTTCTTACTATAAAAATACCCCATTTCGGTGAAGAAATATCTATCTCGGCGACGATGATTGACGTCGAAGACCGCAGTATTCTGTGGCTTGCCACCGATACCGGCAGAGGCGGGGGAGGCTTCACCTCCATATTTCGCTCAAAATCGGGCGGCAGCAAGGATGAGGGATTATTAGGGCCTATTATGGGCGACGTTATGGGCGAGTCGGACCAGCCTCTATCTCCCCAGGAAGCCGAGAGGGCGCGGCGCATCGTAAAGAAGATGTGCAGAAGCCTGCCCTCGAAACAGGCGCCGGCAGCTCCGGAATGGTAAGCCCGGCAAGATTTAATTTTACACTTTGAAATTTGATTTTATTTGTGCCCTGCCGCCGACAGGAAGGCTTCGATATTTTCTGTCGGGACATTGGGGGGCATACCGCCGCCGCACGAAAGGATTATGCGGCTTTTATCTTCAACCGAATCGAGAGCGGCCTTGACGCTGTTGCGAACGTCGTCGGGGCTGCCGGCTGCAAGTACATCCCGCGTGGGGATGTTGCCGAGCAGCGTAACGGCATTGTTTGTCAACTCTTTCATCTCGGCCAGCGTGTGCTGGAAGCCAAAATTGAAAAGATTCACGCCCATCTCAGGCAGGTACGGAGCGCATACCAGACCGGCGGCGTCGTTATGGAAGAATCGAACAGCCACGTCGAACGACTGGAAAATCCGCTGCAGGTAGGGCATGGCCGTCTGCTGAAAATCCTGCTCTCCCAAAAAGCCTACGATATCGTCGAGAATAAAGACGCCGTCGATGGACGGGAAGGTTTCGATTTGCAGTTCGAGCCAGTCGATAATGAAGTCCGTTATCGTCCCGAGCAGCTTATGGACATCGTCCGGGTCGGTGCGGATGGCCATCAGAAATTCCGTGCTGCCGGCGAGGAATGAAGCGATATTCTGAGGCCCGCGCGAGACCGCGAATTTGATGCTGCGTCCCTGCTGTTCGATTTGGCCCTGGTAATGCCTGAGGCGATTGAGCACGAAGGGCAGCAAGCCGTCATTCTTCGGATTCGGTTTGGAGAGCGAACCGGCCGACTTGATATCGGCGAGAATCTTCTCGGCGTAAGGCATCTCGTTTAGCTGCCAGGAGCATTTGGCGCCGAATGCGGACGGCTCGGTGCACATGCCGAATTCGGACCAGAAGCCCGGCAGAAAAATGATATCGCCAAACTGCTGCACGGCCTTTAGGTTGGCCTCGTACCACATTTGTTCGCTGGAGTAATAATCGAGCGCAGAGATCCCCGCCCAGCCGGGAAGCCAGGGGCTGTCGATTATAAAACCGACAGGCAGCGGCTCAACCGACTCGCCGTTGATTACAGCCAGCAATTTATTCCAGTGCTCGGGCTTCATGCTGTAACGGGCTTTTTACGAAAAATATGAACGATAATGCACAGAACGATAAAGCCGACAATCAGTCCGATTCCGAGCCACTGCAACTTCGACCAGAGGCTCCAGACGCTGCCGAACGCCGCAGCTCCGGAAGCCAGGGCCATAAGGACGTTCCATAGGATGCGCTTGCCTCCGGTAGGCATATTATTGCCCATAAAGGTCTTCTGGTTCATCAGCAGGAAGAAAGCGAAATACGCGATCGGCAGCAGGACCATTGCGAAGACGGATGTCGGCACGGCAAGATACGGAGCGGCGTCTTTCCAGAAGAACGGCCCGAGCGCTCCAACCGATACCATCAGGCTTCCGAATTTCTGGGTCCAGCCTCTCGGCGGCCTGCCCAGAAGCTCGCAGAAACACAGACCGTTGATTGTCATAAGCATCGTCGCGGCACTCATCGCCATGCCGATAACGCCGAGGCCAAATAAATACTGGGCAATCACCGGGCCCGTCAGCGGCGCCAGCGTGTCGGCCAGATTGAAGGCATCGCGTTTGACCAGCATAGCCGCCATTCGTTTGTCGGCCCAGGGAAGCGACTCCGACTGTGCCTTTATTTGTTCGGGTGTCAGCTTGCCGAATGCTTCTGCGCCGATTTGGAATTTGAGTCTGTCGGCCAGCAGTCCTTTGTAAGGCCCAACCAGGTTTGCCGCCGGCTCGGCAGTTATCTGACCGCCGGGCTCATCGGCAACAAGACCTTGTGCCGGAGCGGCATGAAACTGACTGCTCGATGCTATGACAACGCAGCCGGTAGCAAGGATAAATGGTATGAATAAACCGGTTGACAGGTCGAAGATCGCCAGGCCGCGGAAGTGTTTGTCCCAGCCTTTGCGAAGCATCGAGTAAGGCAGCAGGAACGTCATATTGATGCCGACTGCGGTCGCCGCGGCACTGATCATAACGTCGCGCTGCTGACCCACAATCATATTGGTCCAGAAGGACTGGAACTGTTCGCCGACTTTCAGTATGTGGGGCATGATTTTGTCGGTCGGCTTCATGAACAGGCTCAGATCGGGAATCAGGCCGCTCAGGATCTCGCCCCAGACTATCCTTCCTTCGATGCTGAGCTTGAGAACGACGCCGATGAAGCTCAGCACAATGATACTGACAATTGTTTTGATAAGGATCTCGAATATTTTAGTGCCCCTGCCGCCGGCACCGTACGTCATCGTAAAGGTCAGGCAGATTGCAAGAAACATTGCGCCGGCAATCATCTTGCCGGGCACCTCGCCCATAACCGAATTCCCGATAAGGCCCGGCAGGAGATTCTGCCGCAACGCAGCGGTTCCAAGTGCGAACTGCGGCAGCGACCAGACGAGGTTTGCCATCATCGAGGCAATCAGCCAGCCCCAGCCTAATACCGGGTTAACATGGCGGTTAATCGCATGTAACGGCCGCTCTCCGGCAGAGAGGGTCACGTATGCGATGGCACTCATCATGATAATACCGAGAATCATAGCAAGCGGCTGGAGCCACATGAAACTGAAGCCCACCAGCACGCCGAGGTAAAGGCTTGAAGAAAGCGAACCACCGCCCAGGGTAATGCCGCTCTGCAGCCAGCCGGGGCCTGATAATTTGACGTACGCCTTGAAAAGCGATCCTTTGCCTTTCTTCCGGGCGTCCAGAATCATTTGGCGGTCCTTTTCGATCCGGGGGTTCATGTGCATCACCTGCTGCTTAGCCTCCGGGCCTTTCTGTGCCTCTT
>Ga0268285_1000207_pt1 | contig 36996 bp, 46 predicted proteins | sample saktaG_2_FD_190144 | JGI IMG/M metagenome (GOLD analysis project Ga0268285, IMG submission 190144) | Saline water microbial communities from Sakinaw Lake, British Columbia, Canada - sak_2013_06_06_120m | ecosystem: Environmental > Aquatic > Non-marine Saline and Alkaline > Saline ... | reverse complement strand
AAAACGGGTGCTGCAAGAAGAATTCTCCTGCGAAGGAGCAGGGATTGATTGATCATAATTGGACTCTGCGTGAACTACTTACACACCCATATTATATAACATCAACCGGATAAACGGTCACCACCATTTATTGGCGTCCTCGAACCACCCCAGATCTCGATAATTCTTATATAAGGTCAAATAGGCCTCTTCGTCGAAAACTAATTTGCTGTCTTTATCATCCCACCATACGATGGGCAGTTTATCGTCTCCTTCGATGGCCCTCCATTTAAGACGAATTTTTTTATCACATTGCGTTCGATTCAAACAAAGCGTTGACGTATTGCTAAAATTGGCACCTTCGAAAAGAGCATAACCACAGAACTTAGCTTCCTCGAAAGTGATAGTTTCGTTGAAGAGCGCTCCCTTGAAATTGGCATCGCCGTCGAACTGAACTTCCACAAAGTTGCCATCTTTGTTGAATTGAGAGCCGGAAAAGTCGGCATCTTTATGGAACTGAGTTTCATTGAATTCTGCATCGTCGCTGAAATTGGCCCCCTCGAAGTTGACGTCGCTAACGAATTGAATTTTGTTGAATATGGCATCATTACTGAAATTGGCACAGACGAAGTTGCCATCGCTGTCGAACTTTGCCTCTAGGAAGTTGGCACATCTGCCGAACTCGTCGTTACCGCTGAAGTTGGCCCCGTCAAAGTAGGCTTCGCCGTTGAACTCCGCTCCTATGAAGTTGGCATCGCTGCTGAACTGGCTCCAGGAGAAGCAGGCATTGCCGTTGAACCGGCTCCAGGAGAAGCGGGCATTGCCTCTGAACTGGCTCTTTTTATCGGGGATTTAACCACCTTTTTTGCAGAACCCGATTCGACCTGAGAGTTAGTTCTATTGACTTGCTCTGTAGGGAAGTTCTTTGGGTTGAGATCTCCTTCGATAATAACATCAGTGTACTCTACTGGCTCTCCCGACCCGATCTTGGCCAATACGTCGCTCGCCTTTAATACTTGACGAGAATCCGATTCACCATCTGCTGAACCAGCAACAAGAACCGCCAGAATCAGCGCCAAGACTGCTTTCGCACTCGTCGGATAGCCCTCCGAGCGAAGTCTTTGGCGTTACACATTAAAAAAGCTTTTGATATAGTCTGGGCTGAGGAAAAAATTTTCTTATAAATGTAATAGTAAATAATTTTAATTTGTGTATAATAATTTTCTGCGATATTCGTGATTTAGAGGCCCTATTATATAGATATATAACGATTTATCAATCCAAATAAATGATCATTGTAATACTTGCGAAAACTTAATAATCAATTAAACGATTACTAATAATCTATAGAGGTGGTTCGTTGTCAACGAGATTTAAGCTGTGCGTTTTGACTTTAGGCATAACGATCTTCGCCATAGGAGTTACAGATGCGTATACAATAGATATTTCGTACAACGGGAACGTAGGTACGTATCTGGTTAACGAGAACAGGCTGACACTATATCGCCATCAAGGAGATGGCGCTGGGTACAGCAACGTCAACAGTTATGATTGGCCCCCCTTCTATACGGCGACTGTCGAAGTTCCAGGAAGTCTCAACTACTTTGATTTTAGGACTATAAGAAGAAGTGACGGCACGTTACAGACGACATACAAAGACTGGCCGCTTTACCTTTACAGAAACAGGGGTCCGGGTGACATATCCGGGAACGGTGTAAACAATATGTATGTCGTGTCCCCGACGATAGGCCCGCTCGAGTAGACGCCGACGAGACCCTAAAATATGCATTCTGAATACAGCTGAAAAGGTAAAATTGGTGCGGGGGATGGGATTCGAACCCACGAACTCCTGCGAGACAAGGCCCTCAACCTTGCGCCTTTGACCTGGCTTGGCAACCCCCGCCCATGGGGTTTATGCTGATGCTTTTTGCGCTTTATTACTACGCTAGCTCGCTCAACTGCTCGCTGAGCGAAGATGCGCGCCTCTTGATCTCGCCTGCTGCCCCTGCCACGAGGTCCTTTGCAGGCATCGATCCGCCGGTGTCGATCTTCATCACGAAGACGTCCTCGATCGGAACAACCTTAATCGCGCCGATCTCGCACTCGTTCACGCAGAGCTTGCAGAGGGAACAGTTGGTGGAGTCGGTGACCTCCAGCTTGCCCTTCTTGCTCTCCTCGATCACGAGGATCTTTCGCGGACAGACCTCGACGCACTTTCCGCAGCCTTCACACTGATCGCTGATCTGGATATCCGGCAGGTTCTTGTAGCCGCACTGGGTTCCGGCCTGCCACTTAGCGTGAACCGTGCCCCGATTCAGGGTGACGATCCCCTCCAACATCAACTTTTCGCCCTCGCCCAGGATCGCGATCGGGATCTTCTCGAAGGCAACCTTCACCCCAGGGTCTGCGAACCTCAGATCTCCAGAGTGAACGGTGCAGGGACCCTCTGCTGTGAGGGTCATTCCCACCTGACAGGCTGGACAGCCAGCACCACTGCACTCGCACTCTTCTGGAACCGAGAAGAGGCTGAGGTCGTCAGCCTTGATCGGCACGAGGCCCAGCCTCAGTGAGAGCTGCTCGTCGAAGAGGACCGAAGTATTGTCATAAATACTTATCTCATCGATGGCCAGGGACGGCACCTCAGAAAAGCAGGCCCTCCTTATCGCGTTGGCGAAGGCTGGCGTAACACCACTCAGAAGGAACCTCGCTCGGTCCTCTCTCAGCTCGATCAGTTCCACCTGCAAAGCTTACACCCGTCTGCCCCTCTTTCCGCCGGACGGTTTGGTGCCGTCGTGGGGAATCGGGGTTACGTCCTCGATCCTGCCTATCTTGAGCCCGGCTCTCGCAAGAGCCCTGATGGCTGCCTGGGCGCCGGGTCCCGGAGACCTCTGCCCGTTTCCGCCGGGAGCCCTGACCCTGACGTGGACGCCCATGATCCCGTTGGTCATGGCCTGCTCGGCGATCTGGCTCGCCATCTGCATGGCTGTGTAGGGCGAACTCTCGTCCCTGGCAGCCTTGACCACCATTCCGCCAGATACCTTGGCGATCGTCTCCGCGCCGGTGAGGTCGGTTATGGTGATGATCGTATTGTTGAAGGAGGCGTATATGTGGGCCACGCCCCATTTTCCTTCTGCCATGTTTATCCTTCCACCTTGGGTATTCTGGTGGCCCTCTCAGGGTGAGCCTCCTGAGCCATGGGCGAACCAGCGTAGTAATCGATGGTCATCTCTTCGCCACGCTTCACGTAATATCCGGGAACGGTCACTTTCCGCCCGGTGATCTTTATGTGTCCGTGAGTTATGAACTGGCGAGCCTGCCTCAGGGACTTGGCGAGGCCCTGACGGTAGACCTGAGTCTGGAGCCTTCTTTCCAGAAAGTCCTCCACCTTTATGGAGAGGACGGAGTCGAGATCGCCATCTTCTTTGAGCACCCCGTAATTCTTGAGGTGTTCCATCACGTCCGTCGCCTGAGCCTCAAGCCCGGTCTCTCCGCGGGTTGTGGAGGCCAAAAGCTGACGGCTTACACGCCGGTACTTTCTGATCAGGCTCTGGGCCTTCCAGACCTCTCTCTTGTTACGGAGCCCGTAATTCTTGACAAGCACCACCTCCTGAGCTATCCTGTCGGCCTCCCAGGGGTGGCGCGGCGTATCGTAACTCTTCCGACACTTACCAGGGTATCCCATATCCACCAGCCTCGCTCACTTCTTCTTCCTGCTGACGCCCACGGTAGCTCCCTTTCGCCCAGTGGATCGAGTCCGCTGGCCTCTCACGCGAAGGCCCCGCTCGTGCCTGATTCCCCTGTAGCTACGGGTCTTTCTGATGATGTCCATCTCTTCCCTTTGGGTGAGCATCAGCTCGGTTCCCATCACGTGCCTATCTTCGCCCGTGAGAAGGTCCTTTCTCCTGTTCTTCATCCAGACGGGGAGGTGGTCCTGGGCCGACTCCACAATATCTCTGAGCTTGGATATCGCCTCGTCTGAGAGCATACCGAGGGTCTCGGTGGGATCGAGCTCTGCCTTCTGGGTGAGCAGCCGGGCGTTCCGCCTGCCCATGCCCTTGATGCCGGTGAGCGCCATCTGAACGGGCTGATGACCGTTGAGGTCGGTGTTCAGTATGCGCACTATATGTTTCAGCTCTTCATTCTCTTCTGTCAAATTATTCCTCCAGAAAGTAGAGGCTTCCAGGCCGGGGCCCGGATGCCCTCTGGAGCAGCCCCGGATCAAAGTCCGACGCCGCCCGTGCATCGACAAACGCCGATGGGGCGAATCCAATCGCAAACATGAATCCAAGCCAGAGATTCGCTACTGATACATAAGACTTATGGAGGCTGTCCCCTTATTCGCGGACCTCCACGCAACAGCCGATCCTGGCCATCTCCTCGAAGAAGCCAGGATAGGATACGGAGACTGATTCTGCTGTATCTATTCTGGTATTTCCTGCGACGAGCCCCGCCACCGTCAGGGCCATGACGATCCTGTGGTCGTGATGGCCGCTTACTATCGCGCCCTCGAGCTTCCCGCCCTCTATCACCAGCCCGTCGGGCCGCTCTTTTGTCTTCGCACCCATCTTGGAGAGCTCGACGGCCATGGCGTGGAGCCGATCGGTCTCCTTGTGGCGGACGTGCTCTGCGTTCTTGACGACGGTCCTGCCATTGGCCAGGGCTCCCAGGACTGCTATGGTGGGGACGAGGTCAGGGGTGAGGCTTGCGTCCACCTCGACCCCCGCAAGATCGCACCCAACAATCGCTAGATCGCCTTTTTCTCGGTCCCAGGAGATCCTCGCCCCCATCTCCTGGAGGATGGAGACGATCGCCGAGTCGCCCTGCTTTGAGGGGCGAAGGCCCCGGACGGTGAGACGCGAGCCCGTCACCGCCGCCGCCGCCAGGAGGTAAGAGGCAGAGGAGAAGTCGCCGGGAACGGTGTAGCCGTCCAGGTCGTAGCTCTGGCCGCCCTCGACGAAGAATCTGCGAAAATCGGTCTCGATCTTCGCCCCGGCCACCTCCAGCATCTCGAGGGTGATCTCGGCGTAGGGGCGGGACTTGAGCTCCCCTTTGATCTCGATCTCGGAATCGTTCTCGGCGAGGGGGCAGGATATCAGAAGGGCCGAGAGGAACTGAGAGCTGACGCTCCCGTCAAGGACGGTTTTTCCGCCGCGAATTTTGCCCCTGATCACCAGGGGAGCGCAGTCGTTATTCTTTATCGAGAAGGCCTCGGCCCCGAGATCGCGAAGAGACTTGAGGAGGGGGCCGTTTGGCCTCCGCCTGATGGAAGCGTCTCCCGTGAGGACGGCTCCATCGGTGAGGGCCGCCACCGCGGACATGATCCGGAGGGTGGTTCCAGAGTTCTCGACGTCTATCACGTTCTCTGGCGTCGAGGGCTTGCCTCCAACGCCGATCACTGCAAGCTCCTCTTCCTGCCCCTCGATCTGGGCACCGAAGGCCTCGGCGGCGTTGATCGTGGCCCTGGTGTCGGCGGATAAGAGCGGCCTTTTCACCGAGCCGCCGGGTCCAAGGGCGCTGATGGTGATCGCCCTGTGGGTGTAGCTCTTGGAGGGCGGGACCGCAACCTCGCCCGAGACCCGCGAGCGCTCAACGAATGCTATCATCGGATATAGAATGGAAGGGTGAGTATAAAAAATCGAGGCTTTCGCCAGCCGGACTTTTGGGATACGGCCACGAGGTCGCTATCCAGAGATCGCCTTCGCTAAATTGACCACGTCCTCCAGGCTCAGCTCCTGGGGTCTTCTTTCTATAAGGTCGGGATCGATTCGCGACAGGACGTCAGAAGAGACCTTCATAGCGGCCAGGGACTTTTTCACCTTCTTCCGCCTCATGGAAAAGAGGCCCCTGGTGAGATCGTCAAAGACCCTGTAATCGACGGGAAGCCGGTTTTCGCGGGGCCGAAGGCGAACGATCGCCGACTCGACCTGAGGCATTGGACGGAACGCGCCCCTGGGCACCCGTTCGAGAATCTCGGCCTCGGCGCGAAGGGCGACGTTGAGGGTGAGCCTGCCGTAGTCCTTGGTCCCGGATGACGCCACCATCCTCTCGGCAAACTCCCTCTGGTACATCAAAACCGCGAGATCGAAGGGTCTCTCCAGAAGCCTGAAGGTGATCTTGGAGGATATCTGGTAGGGGAGGTTCGATACGATCTTGTTGTAATCGGGAAGGGGGACCCTGAGGGCATCGCCTCTGATCACCTCGACGTTATTAAAACGCCCTTCCAGAGATGATGCAAGGGCCGGGTCGACCTCGATGGCGAAGACGGTCCCCGCCCGGGCTGACAACACTTCGGTTAGGTTTCCGGTCCCCGGCCCGATCTCCAGCACCCTGTCCTCTTCGGCAAGGGATGCGTAATCGCCAATCCGGACGAGAACCCTCCGATCGACCAGAAAATGTTGACCAAGCTTCTTCATCGCTCCGGTCCCCTCGAAAAATCAGAGATCGAAAATTCAGGGCCTGCTGGAAAAGGGAGCCCCTTCCTTCTCATCGTCGGCGCGGGTCCGCGGTGAAGATCCGGTACTTGATCCGGTCGTCGGCGATCTCGTCCTCGATCCGCTTCGCGAGAAGCTTCTCGGGGTTGTAGATCCCCTTAACCCGCTCACAGAGATCTTCAAAGCTCTTGAAGGAGCCCTTCTTTCGCCCCTTCAGGATCGCCCACATCAGCTTCTTACCGATCCCGGGCAGAAGCTCCAGAGCGTGCATCCTGGTGGTCAGGGGACCTGCCTCGTTGAAAAAGCGAAGGTAATACCCCTCCCTCTCCAGGACGATCTTCTGGAGGGCGTAGGGAAGCTCGACCCTTGCGCCCTGGGAGATATCTTCGTAGCCGATCCTGCGGTTGACCCGATCTATGACCGGCCGGTCTTTGCCCACGAGCATGACTTTGACGCCGATCTCCGGCACCGCGCCCTCCTTCGGAGTCATCTCCATCAGCACGAAGTCTCTTTCGCCCACCGCCTGGACTATGGGCCTCTTCTGATACCGGCCCATTGAGTCCGAGACGTGCCCGTAGGGCAGGTAGTCGAGAACCCAAGCTGTCTCTTCGCGCCGTGGAGATCTGCCCGAGGCCATACATATCCTCTCAATCGGATGTTTATCCTCTCAGCACTATGTCGAGTATCGCGTCGAGATCCTCGTCCACGAGGGTGAACCGCTCTTTGGCGTAAAGAGCCCTGATCTCGTCCTTGGTCTTGGGCCGGATGTCGGTGATCTTCGTTGCGATCTCAGGATTCATCTTCTCGAGCCCGGAGAGCTCCTCCACCATCTTGCGGCTCTCTATTGCCGTTCCCTGAGAGAAGATGTCGGCGTGTTTGATCGCCCTTCTCAGCTCGTAGCCCAGCTCTTCGGGCTCTTCGGCCCTCCTGAGCCTTATCTCCTCCAGGGCCTCTTTGACCTCGGCGAGGGTCATGAGCTCTTCGCTCAAAATATTTTTGACGATCATCTTAATTCTGGGGTTTCAGATGTTCCGGGAGGGATATGACAGTCTTGAGGGCGTTTCCGTCCCTGACTTCCAGCATGTAAGCCCTGCCCCTCCGGCCCAAGACCTTGCCGGTCTTTCCGTGGAACTTGGGGTTGGGCATTCCCCTGTGTATGCTCGGGTCCAGAACGATGTGGACCATCTGGCCGTCGCTGAAGTCCTGGATCGCCCTGCTCACGGGGGAGATCCCCCGTGCTCTGACCGATTTGCTCAGCTTGTCTCTAGTCCGTTTTCGTACTCCGTGTGACTTGGGCATCTGCCTCTCCACCTACATTTATTACGTCCAGCTCCGCCACCCTCGCCTCAACTCCGAGGAGTCCCGCGAGATTCGGCTTCGTTCTTCCGTCGTCTCCGCTGACCAGCTCTTTTACGTAAAGGCCGCTGGACCCTTTGAGGGTCATCCTGGCGGTCTTGCTCGATAACTGGTCAAGCCGAAAGTCGAGGACCTCCCTTTTGCGGACCTTATCGGCCCTCCGGTGAGAGACTCGGGTTGGCGTGCGCTGTTCAACCAAGCCGACCAGTTTGTTCAGAACTGATTTAAGCTTTTCTTCTGGTACTTCGCCCTCGAATTCCACCAGCATCGAGTAGGTCTTCTCGAAAAGGGCCGTCTTCAGGTGCTCGACAGTCGCCTTTTCGGTGAATTCGAGATCTAGTACCTCAACCTTTCCTGCGGCGCGACGGTTGATTTCCTCCTGGAGACGAATCAGGTCCACGGCCCGGATCCTGGGAGAGACCGCCTCCACCACGAAGGGCCGGCCTGTCCCGAGCATCCTTGCATCGATGTCCTCTCTGCCCGAGCCGTGAAAGACGGTGTCGTCGCACCTGGTCGCCTCGATTATGGGGTCTCGGATCAGCTCGTCCACCGACTCCTGGTACCTGCGGCCGGTGTAGTTGCAGCTCTCGCACCCGCTACCGCCGCATTCGCGGCAGGGCCACCTGGTCTGGGGAAAGCCCCGGACCAGCTTTCGGTACCTGCCCTGGATGTAGAGGGAAGCGACCTGGACATCCACGCGGCCCTCGTCCAGGTTCAGGACCGCCAGGACTTCGGGCGAGCTGAAGCTTGTGGTCTTTTCCGTCCTCTCTGCGATCCTCTTTCCAACCTCACGGTTCAGCTCGGACTTCATCGGCTCGGCGTGTCTGGACCCGCCGTCCGCCAGGACGAGCTCCTCGTTTTCGGCGAGAAGGCCGCTCATCTTGGTGCCCACGAGGAAGGTCTCGTGCTCGATGTGGCGTAGCTCCCTTTCCGCGGCCTCGGCCCAGCGGTCCAGTTTCTCTGGCTCCATCTCCCCAAGACAGACCCAGCACCGCTCCGGCTCGCCCTCCAAGCCCAGCTTCAGCCTCGTGCTCTTGGAGCTTGGAGCAAGCTCTTTCAAAATATCCCGGCCCGATTCGTCCAGGGACCCGGCCATGGACAGGACGGTCTTGATGGCCCTGCCCCTTCCTGCGTTCGTCAAACCCGTCGAGAGCATCGCGAACTGCCGCCCAAGACAGCTGTCGCAGATGGGGCCGAGACGAAGGATCCTTCTTGCGACCTCCGTCAGGTTGGCGACGTTATTCTCCATTTCATCAGTGCTCATGTTGACGCGTCTCTTTCTCGTCTATTTTCGTCCCGTTCTCGTCTATTTTTCATCCATCTCGATTGACTGCTTCTCTTCTATCCAGCTCATTGTTTATCAGCACTATGCAGTGGTCTGCGTGGAGGCTGATCGGCCCCACGGAGACGATCTTTGCCCCCAGACCCTCCAGGAAGGCCTCGTCCTCCTCTCCAAGGCCGATGTGGTCTCCAAGAACGAAGGTTCCATCCCCAGCCGAATAGAGGCCTCGAAAGTCAGATCCGTCCTCTCTTAAATAGTAGGTCGTCCCCTCGCCATAGACCGCAAGGTCCGCGAGATCTCCGGCCCGAACGGAGATCCCCGGCGTCGACCCTCGCCACTTTGAATCCGCCTCCAGGGCGAGGGCCTTTTTCAGCAGCGCCGCCGTCGTCCTCTCGTCGGGGTTGAGGTGGCGCAGATCCCAGCCCCGGAGGTGGACCATCTTTGGGGCAGGGCCTCCGCGAAATATCAGGTAGACCTGGACGGCCCTCCTGATCCCGTGGGAGAGGACGAAGGCCGAGTTGATGCACCTGCAGAGTATGTCGATCCTTCCGGAGGTGCCGGGGATGTCCTCGAGGGTGAAGTCGGGGGTCGTCGCCGCGAGGTTTCCCACCACTACGAAGTTTCTCATGGGTTGGTAAATGGTGGCCAGGTAGATCTCCTTTTCGTTTTAGATTGTTTTCCAAGAGCAATATTCCTAAAAATCAGCAATGGGGGTGAAAACCAGAGGATCAACTGAAATGAGCATTTTGAAAATAGTAGCGTCGCTTTTCTGACCATCTATCGACAAATCTCAGCTATATTATCGCACACCCGTTGATAAATATATGGAAACATTTTTATATATGCATGTATTACTTCTGTGAGAGCTTACTCTGTAAGTCCTAGAATTCAGATTCAGCACATGGCATGGTATTGAGAAATAACCTTTCGTTACTGGAAGTGTTTTTTTTTCTTCATGGCATGCTCTCGGTGTCTCACCAATGATCGACGTTTGGTTCAGGACGAGGTCGTGGATGTAGGCCATTGAAAAAATCTCTAAAACCAGCCCCAAGCGCTTCATTCATGGTATCTCAGCGATTTAGCCAAAGGGTTTCGGCATTCAATGGTCCGCAGTCACGGGACGGGACAGAAAGTCGGCTCTGAAATCTGTGATGGGAGGTAGGAAAAAATGAAAACAAAAATAGCCCTTTTGGCCTTTGTAGGCATGTTGATGGTGGGAGGGTCTATGGCCCAGTTTGATGACATTAGCGACTTCAATACCATCCTGGGGATCGGTGATGGATACCAAATTGCAGCTAACCATTCTCACGAAGACGTGCCTGCAGTAGCGTATGTCTTCTCTGGTTCCGTCGCTTATTCAGGAACTGCACTTCTTGAGTTCATTGGCGCTTCTGAAGGCCCCATCGATGCAGGGATCGTCAGATGGGATGATAACGAGGGATGGGTATTCAACGAATCAACCAAGGCGTGGTCCTTTACGGCTACATCTGCCAAGGGCACTGCTGACACGACGGCAACTCGAGCGATCATAATCGATCCGACGGCAGAGGCAACTGCGTCTACAATTGCGATATCGGGATTCGGAAATGCTGGATCTGGCTGGGGAGATAATGCCTCCTTCTATTACGAGAACGACAACGGAAGTACTCTGATGCAGATCGAGGGTGGATCAGCCGCTGGTGGCTATTTGCCGACCCTCAGCCCCTGGCTGGACAACGTCGCCATCGCTACAACTGAAGCCAGTGCCAGCGCTGACGGCAACGATAACGCCTTCGTCGGCATCGTGGATCTTGGCGTGGCTTACTCAGATCCGTTCGAGTCCGCCTCCCTCTCGATTGTGGAGATCGATTCCATATCGGATTGGTGAGGCCACCTCACCTTTTTTATTTGGTGTCAACTATGAATAAAATCGGTATATTAATAAAGTTGGCCATAGTCTTGATGGCGGCCATCCCACCGGCTCATTCAGGAGGTTACTGGGAAGGCGAACATTATCATGACGTATCCGATGGAAATACGACGACCGGCGGGAATATGACGACTGAAACCCACACTCGTAATCTCGTCTCAGGCCTCTCTCTGAGCGCTATTTTGAATATAGTCTTAAATTATCAATTGGCTGGAGGCGCCCCCGAATATATAGTCGATTATCGAGCGAATCAAACAGCTGAAGAAAATATATATTATTCGAGACTCAGGTCGAACATCACCCAGACTTTATCCAAAGAAGGCGAGGACTCTGTTACTAGAGAAGTAAACGCTGAATCGTATATCATTATGCCCAAAAAGTTCGATGCGAACCAGGCGATAAATGTGCATTTTTCGGAGGAGAACGACTCAACGGCAGAGGTGATGGCCACATTTACTTATGATGGCGAAACGTATGAATTTTATCTCGGATCTGGCATAAACGAATCTGAAACGCTAAATCTGTACTTATATCCTTACTGTCCGCTCTTTGAGGGTCTCGACTTGGATTATGAGAACGCCTATACAGATCCGGTCGGCGGAGACGATTTCGATTATGAGGGTAGCTTCGTCATGCAAGCCCTTCAAACCGAAGGTGGGAGATGAAAATGATCTTGCGTGGAAGTGGACTGGCCATTAAAGCCCTCTTGTTCCTGTTCATTTCATACGTTTATGTCTTCAGCGGATCTTCCACCGTGAGCATATCCTGCAACTACTATAACGACGATGGAGAATTAAGTGAGGACGTCAGCGTAGAAAATGCGGGTTTTGCGGGCAACGTCGTCATACTGCCTTATGAAGTTCAAGGTTTCTCCATCTTTTCTGAGGGGAAAGGACAAACAGCTGATGTCCACTCTAATAGCGAGCTGTCACATAAAATCTCCGCAACTAGCGGGGAGACGACAAATGAGCTTCAGGTCGATCTAAAATCGGAGAACGCGAGATATAGCTGGGAGAATAAGGGAACTGTCTCCCCCGACCAGGCCGACCTCTCTTGTACCTCACAGGGAACCATATCGCCCGGAGATTCCGGGGGGGAATCTGAGCTTAGCGAAGCCTCGTCACGATTACAGGCGACAAGTCTCGGAAAGACGATAACAGCAGAATCGGCCTTAAGGGCGAGCCCTGCCACCACCGCCGTTGCATCTGTTGAATGGGGCCTTGGAGCAAAACTAGGAACCCACGAGAGCATGCTTAACCAGTATACGAGCATCAGGTCTCATCCAGGGTATTTGACATTTCCTACGTCACAGCAGGTGGGATTTATCACCACAGGCATGACGTTAGAGGGGCAATATGCAGAAAACGGAACGCCTCTCTTCACGAAGAGATATGTTCCTGTTCCAAAGGATGAGGAACATCCGGAGGGATTTGGTTTTCCTTTGACTCTCGGCGTGATGAAGGTCGAGGACGACTCCGTGTATATGGAGAACAAACTAAAGATGTCAATGAAATGGCAGGAGGGAGACGTGGAAACTACCGGGGATGGTGAATGATGATCAGAGGGGGCGTCATTTGCATAATCTCACTGCTATTCATATCGTTGTTCGTCAGTTATTCGAGTGGAAAGGAGGGTTACAATATCGAAGTTGATGTCGATGGAACCACCTGGGGGATCGATCGCTCAACCCAAAATTTGATTCTCAATATAGAAGGAAAGGTATCTGGATCTGGAAACTTTTACAGAAATAACTACATAAGAGGCATCTCAGGCGTGAGCTTCAGCGAGAAATCATCCGTCGTTCGGGGGGGCAACTTGTCCTTGGAAGACCGCACACAATTGGTGGCCAAAGAACGTCCGGTCTATATTAAATACGTCCTTGGGAGCGGGGGTACAACAGAATATGCCAAATTGGGGATAGACGAGCGCTGGATTACCCAATTTATCAATTATAACAACCTATCATACCTTGGTGAAGGCGGAATAAGAACATCTGAATGTTACGATGATAACGGCGAAAGTATATCTACATACTCAGATTCTTGGAAACTCTCTAAAGAGAGTATGTACATATCTTTCAACAACAGAACGATCATCTTAGCTGAAAACTATCCAAATTTTGTTAAAGTTGATCGCGCCTCAAATAAATCTTCACTTTATTATTTAGATATGGAATCGGTCGGTGCGCTCACTCGTATCGACTTAATGAGCACGAGACCTTCCGACGAAAAAGTATCTGATGTTTCTAATGAGTCGGTATCACGCAACTTGCAGGATTATGCAGGCCATGTCAAGACGGAACTGATGGTAAGCGATCAGTGGGTCACTACTTACCCGACAAATGATACTTACATAAATGGTGAGAATACGTCTATTACAGTAACACTTGTTGAATAGTTCCGGGAAGGCGGTCTGCGACCGTATAATCCAAAGTTTGTGGATGAGGAGATATGTCAGGTGCGGATGAAGGTTTGATCATAAAAACTGGGGTGGTTTTAGCATTGCTAGTGCTAATATCCTATCCTTCTTGGGCCACCGACAACGGATATTACGCGAAACACGAACATAAATTCGAGCAGAATGTGGAAGCAGAAGGTTATTGCATGATCTATCAGAACGTAGATACCAAGACCCATCAGCTCCAGAACTACATGCATGGGAGCGGGATCATGGATGCTGCAACTCTGATAACCTCAAACCAGACCAAAACGAAATATTATCCTCAAGATAAAAATACGCTCGTCTACGAGAGCCCAGTATATGGTTACGAATCGAATATTTCCTTCATTGAGCAGAACGATATGTCCTACGCGCCTATGGCCGTGGCCTACGGGACCGGATACTACGCCAAGAACCCCATCATCTACAACTCCAAGCTGAAGGAGAGGACCGAAGGAACGAGCTACCAAGAAGGGGTCTCGATGAACCACCAGATCGAGTATGCGTCCGCGTTCCAGAAGTATATAAGCGTCGATCTTCGATGCAAAGATGCAATAAACAACACCGACCCCCAAGTTTACGGATTTGGACTTGCCAAGATGGAGGTCGACGAAGAGGTGATGGCGGGCACGGTTCACGTCGGCGAGCTTATGACCGATCCAGAATACGGCTGGAAGAAACCGCTGATCGAGATCGACGAGAACTACGTCGGTGATATAAAGCTCACCAAGAAGATGGAGGTCTCCATGACCAAGCCCCCAGAGAAGCTGGGAAAAGACTGGCTCTCCTGCTGCTGCGTCGGCGGCTACGACGAGATGGAAGACGACGACAAAATCTGGGGCGAGGAGGAGATCTTCGACTGCACATGTCGGGATGTCGCCTGGTGAGACAAATACAGAGAACAGCCGCTTTACAGACTAGGAGTCGGTGCTCCCTCGCGGGTCTTTTAAATATTTCAGAATAGGACACTATCTAAACGAGCCCGAAAACCTCGATGAACGAAGAAGGTTTCCCAAAATCGCCCTCGAGAACGGCGATACGACGACGGCGTTGTCGGTGAGGTAGGATCTTCTCGAACCGGTCTACGCGGCGGCGGGGTCGCCGTCGTCCTCTCGTCGGGGTTGAGGTGGCGTAGATCCCGGCCCCGGAGGTGGACCGTTTTGGGGGCCTTTCCGCCGCGGAAGATCAGGTAGACCTGGACGTCCCTCCTTATCCCGTGGGAGAGGACGAAGGCCGAGTTGATGCACCTGCAGAGTATGTCGATCCTTCCGGAGGTGCTGGGGATGTCCTCGAGGGAGAAGTCGGGGGTCGTCGCCGCGAGGTTTCCCACCACGACGAAGTCGCGCATGGGACGGAGGATGTATAGCCGAGTAGATCCCCTTTTCGTCTCTGAGATTTCGATTGAGGTGCGCGGGGAAACGTGGTGAAATCCGGATTTTCATCAGCTGAACAAGCCAGCTGCACCTCGCTTGGCCATTATTTGGAAGAAAACCCAAACATACCGACGGCACCATCTAAAAGATGGCGGCTCGACAGAAAAGCTCACAAAGATATGCTTATATAGAATACGGCAGGCATCATTGACCGGAAATTAAGATAGACGTGACGATTGCCATGAGAGACTCCTCGCTTTTACCCCTTTGCTTGCTGGCTCTGACGATCCTGGCCGCCTCATCAACCTCAGAGATGGGCGATGAAGATCAGGTTATGGGGCCCTATGGCCCTTCAATCGCCGAAATCGGCCAGGCTCCGGCAGAATCAGAGACAGAGCCTGACGCACAGTCCATCAGCCGGATGATGGAGCTCACGGGGATATCCGCCCTTCACGATCGGAACATCACGGGAAAGGGAATAACGATCGCCCTCCTGGACAGCCAGTTCTATTACGACAACGAGACCGCCGAGAAGCTCACCTCGGATATAGTTCCCATTTGCAACGGCAGCTACCGGAAATACGAGGTCCACGGGATCGCATGTGCAGAGCTGATATCCGAGATCGCCCCGGACGTCAAACTGTACCTGGTGGATGCCGGTGGGACAGAGACGGACGTCACGGACGCGATAGAGAGGCTGATGAAGCTGGACGAGCATATAGACATAGTATCGTGCTCATCGGACTTCCCCTTCGGCAGGTTCGACGGCGAGGACGAATTGTGCAAAGAGGTCGAGAAGATGACATCGAACGGTACCCTCTGGATCAACGCCGCCGGAAACCAGGCACTTTGCCACTGGTCCGGCGAGTTCAAAGACCCCGACGGAAACAGGTTCAACAACTTCTCACCAGAAGACGAGAGCATAAATTTGACCCTGGAGAAGGGCGAAGCCGTCGGCCTCTGGCTGAGCTGGGAGGACGACTGGGATAGAGCGACCCTGGACTACGACCTGCGCCTCGACCACCCCAGCCGGGGGTACTCGATATCAGACAACCCCCAGAAGGGCTACAGGGATCAAAAGCCGGCAGAGACGATACAACTCCTCGCCCCGGAGGACGGAACCTATCAGATAAAGATAAGGAGATACGACGCTCCCGACGCTCCCGTTCGTTTCCACCTATTCACCACCCAAGACCTGGATGAGTACCAGGTTCAAAACTCCAGCATCGGGATTTTGGGGTGCTGCCGGAACGTGATAACCGTGGGAGCGATCAACCTCTCGACCCTGGATATTCAGCCCTACAGCTCGAGGGGCCCCACAAAGGACGGACGGCAAAAGCCGGACCTGGTGGCTCCGGACAACGTGACGACCTTCTCCTACATCTCCGACGCCTTCGTGGGAACTTCTGCATCCGCCCCCTACGTGGCGGGATGCGCGGCCCTGATCATGGAGATCTTCAAGGACGATCCGGATCTGGACGTCAGAGAGGTGCTGATCGAGAGCGCCACGGACCTGGGACCCCCGGGCCCCGATAACACCTACGGTTACGGCCTTGTGAACCTGAGCAACCTGGAAGTGGATCGATGATTGACTTGAAAAATATAATTTTGACTCTGGTCTTGTCGGCGGCCCTTCTGATCCCCGGAAGCGCCCAGACCGAGGAGTTCGAGAGCCTCGAGTACGGCTTCTCCGTGGAGTACCAAAGAGAGCTGGACATCGACCTCCCCACCCTCGATTTCACCGCGGGTGTCGAAGATGTGGTCGTAGAATTCACCGCCCCCGGCGTGATGCAGATCTACGTCGGAGCTTCCGAGCGGAGAGGCTTATCGCTGGATAGGTTCGCCTCCAGGACGGAATCGGATTACGAAGAATCCGGTGACCGTTTTGAGGTGATGAACGCCGCTAAGAGAGACGTCAACGGCGTCGAATCCCTGGAGAAGGAGTACCTCCTCGAAGACGAGACGGGCGTTTATCTCATGAAAGACGTCTTTTTGAAGGGCGACCATCTGGTTTACCACATATCCTGCAGGGCAGCCCAGTCGGAATACAGGAGAGCCGACATCCTCTACTTCAACGGCTTCATAGATTCTTTCAGGGCGGTTCCCATAGACGAAACCGTGACCGGCGACTGGATCCAGACCGCAAAGCCCATCTGGTCTTCACCGGCCCTAGCCGACATCGACGACGACGGAAAGCAGGAGATCGTGGTGGGGACGAACGAGGGCAAGCTCTACGTCTTCAACCAGGACGGTTCCAGGGTGGCCGGGTTCCCGACGACGGCGGAAGACCACATCCGCTCCTCCCCCGCCGTCGCAGACCTCGACGGTGACGGGTCCCTGGATATCGTGGTGGGGTCCGACGACGGCAGGCTCTACGCCTGGGACGGCAAGGGCAACCTTCTTTTTGGCTTTCCGAAGCTGACATCAAACGACGTCGCCTCGTCGCCGGCCATAGGCGACCTCGACGGTGACGGGCTTCTCGAGATCGTGGTGGGATCGAACGACCGGGGGATATACGCCTTGCATAGCGACGGCTCTCCAGTCTGCGGCTTTCCGCTGATCACAGCAAACCCGGTCTGGTCCTCTCCGGCCATCGCCGACCTGAACGGTGATGGCAAAATCGATATGGTTGCGGGCTCCAAGAAGTTGGGGGAGGACATCATAGCGATGTTTCTGGGCTCGTACACCGGCCAGGTTTACGCCGCGGACTACAGGGGATATCCCCTTCCAGGATTTCCCGTCGACCTGAGCAGCCCATCCCTCAGCGACCTTGGAGGAAGCGCCATAGGATACTCCTCGCCGATTCTGGCGGACATCAACGGCGACGGCAACTTCGAGATAGTAATGGGGGCGCTGGACGGCCTTTACGTCCTGACCCGAGAAGGCGAAGATCTGAGGCGGTTTCCCAGAAAGACGAGCGGCTCGCTCCAAGACAGCTTCATGGCCGCCGGAGACGTGGACGGCGACGGAAAGGTCGAGATGGTGGCAGGCGCCACCGACGGCAGGCTCTACCTCTGGAAGAGCGACGGCTCCGATTATCCGGGCTTTCCCATCCAGACCGGCGGGTACGTAAAGAACATCGCCCTCGGCGACATCGACGGCGACGGAAAGCAGGAGATTGTAGGAGGGTCCTGGGACAACAGGGTTCACGCCTGGAAGCTGGACGGAACCGAAGTTTCGGGATTCCCCAAGGTGACCCTGGGGAACGTCGACACGACGCCTGCCCTCGGCGACATCGACGGTGACGGAACCCTGGAGGTGGTGGCGGGATCCGACGACGCCCGAATCTACATCTGGGAGATCTCGGACGTCTTTGGAGAGCTCGAATGGCCCATGATAAGGCAGAACCTCTGCCACACCGGCGCCGTGCCGCTGTAACTGAAAGTGAGGGGCCGCCGACAGGCCGATTCGACTTCGGCGCCCCTTTGCACCGCGCACCTCACCGTCACCACCGTCCTCAAATTTTTTATATTTTTACTAAAATGTGAATGCAGTTCTATTTGCGGCATCATCTATATATTCAACAATCTAATTGAGCATGGTGATCCTTTGAAGAAGACGATCTTACTTTTGGCAGCTCTCTGTTGCTATGCTGCCCTCGGCATCGCCGGTTCGTCTCTGGCCGAAGATGGTACGGCCGCAGAAGAAGTTCTGGAGTACGACAGCGGGTATTGGACCGATCTTTTAACCAGCTCTCCATTTGGGATCTTTGCAGAAACCGTGAGGTTCACTCCGCCGAGAACGCCTTGGACCCTGACCAAAGTCCAGGTCGCCGGATGGGACGGCTTTGACAACGAGACGTTGCCTGAAGAGCGGGTTATAGCACTGGAGATTCGAGATGAAGACCTGAAACTTATCTACCAGTTCGCCGACTCACAGATCCCACACTTCTCCGACACATCTCCTGCGCTTGAGACGTTCGAGTTGCCACCTCTAGTCGTCAATGACGAATTTTACGTGTGTTTCTATAGTCGAGGTGCGGTTCTTGTGGCGTTTAATGCAACAGAAACCGGTGACAGATCTTATACGTATAACAGGATTACTGGCGAGCTTTTGTCGGCAAAGGCCATGACCGAGGAATCTGAAGACCCTGTCTCGGTGAACTGGATGATAAGAGCGGTCGGGCACTGAAAAAAAGCCCGGCCCCCTTTCCCATTATGTCCCAGATGTCCCAGAAAATTTTCGGCCCGTGCGTCTGCCTCGGAGGCATGCCCGGCATCGGAAGCGTCGGGAAGGTGGCCGCAGATTACATAGGCACGGCCCTGGAGTGCCACACCTTTCAGCTGATGGTATCCACCGGGTTTCCGCCCCAGGTCCCAGTAGAGGACGGCATAGCACGGGCCCTCCAGGTGGAGCTGAAGGCTCCCGAAGGCCGGGACAACCTCCTGATCCTCTCCGGGGATGCCCAGCCCCTGAAGCCGCCTCATATGTACAACCTGGCAGGGGAGATCCTGAAGGCTCTGAAGTCCTTCGAGGTGACGGACGTGATCACCCTCGCCGCCTACGTCGGCAGCTCCGAAGAGACGATCTATGGCGTCGCCACAGATCCGGATATCGCCCAGGCTCTGGAGGACGGCGGCGTCGCTCTACTCCGAAACGGGGTCGTGGGCGGTCTCAACGGAATCCTCGTCGGCCTTTGCCCCTTATACGGGATGCGAGGCGTCTGCCTCATGGGAAAGACAGACGGAAAGACTTCCGTTGACATCGCGGCCGCTGAGTGCCTTATCAAGGCCGCCAGCGACCTTCTCGACCTGGAGATCTCTTTGGATGGGCTCAACTGGATCCTGCAGGAAGAGCCAAAAGAGGATGAAACGACGGGACGGCCCCATCGGCGCGTGGACGACTTTCAAGCAGGATACGGATGATCTTTTTTATACCCGATTAAACGACCTTCGCCAAGAGGCTTAGATGGCCCTCACCACCAGAGTGCCCTGAGAAACCCCCACCTTCATGGAGACCGGCTCGCACTTTGCCCTCATGACGTAGATGAGCCGTCCTTTTAACCGATCGTCGAACTCGGTCATCGTCTCGAAGTTGCCCATCCCCTTGGCGATGACGAGCCAGCTTTCGTTCATGAGGAGGTCCAGAAGTTCGGGCCTCGCATTCTCCAGGGACAGGCCGATGACCGGGCCTGTGGGCTCGATAGGCAGGGAAGTCATCGATTTCAGCTCATCGGCGGTGACGTCGTTTAGGATGGGGGCGGTCTTGGGGCCGATGACGACGAACTTTCCCATCTCCTCCAGCTTCTCGATGACGAAGAGGTCGAAGACGATCTCCCCGGCGTTGTCGGTGAGGTAGAGGATATTCTCGAACCGGTTTATGCGGCGGCGGGCCTCCTCAAGGTCGCCGTCGAAGTTCTCCTTCAGGGTGTCGAGGAAGACGTCCTCGAAAGAATCGACGTCAAAATCGTGACCCTTCACGCCCCACTCCATGGAGTTTGCGGCGGCGGCGATCCTGATCAGGGCCTCGAGCTTGTCCTCGGCCTCCTCGTAAAACCGTCTCGTCAGGGGGAGCAGATCCGTTGCCACCCGGTTGCTCTCGGCTTTCATCTCACGATAGGGGTCGGAGTTTTTGCTCCTCCTCTTCATGATCCGCTCCCGTTCGGTCCCCACCACTGAGGGAACCATGCCTTTGTGGAGGGCCATGAAGTCGAGGAGCTCCTCCATCGCCTCTCTCTTCGAATCGTCCTCGGAAAAGAGCATGTCGCACTCGAACTTGGCCCGGTCGAGGATGCAACTGTAGCAGTTGGAGGCCATCTTCACTAGCCATCACCTCCCTGCCAGGACCGATATCACCTCGGGAATGGCCTTCGAAGCCACCTCAGGGACCGACCCTCCGCTGAGGACGAAAACCACGCCCTTGTCGCCCGCAGCCGCCTTGATGATCCTCGCCATCTTGGGGTAGGCGACGACGGAAAGCTCGAAGCCGCCGTAGTCGTCGGCGTGGGAGTCGTGGCCGAATACGACAAAGCATATCTGAAAATCGAAGTCTTTGGCCATCCCCATGGCGTTATCGAGCTCGCTCAAAAACTGGCCGTCCTCGGCGTCAAACCCGATCCCGACGTCGTAGTTGTTCTTATTCCTGTCGAAGTTGGAGCTCTGCTGGTGGTTGAAGTTTATGTGGTAGACGCGTGGATCGTCTCCGAAGAAGTTTCTCGTGCCGTCACCGAAGTGGGGGTCGACGTCCACGATCAAAAACCTCTCAAGGCCCATCTCTCTGAGCCTCAGGATCGATATCGCCACGTCGTTGAAGTAGCAAAATCCCCAGCAGCTTCCGGGGCTTGCGTGATGACCTGCGGTCCCGGTATAGGCGAAGGCGTTCTCGGCTTCGCCCTTCGCCACCATCTCCGCGGCCTTGAGGACGCTTCCCGCCGAGAGGAGGGCGACGTCGTAGTACATCCGGTTGTAAGACTCGGTCCTCATGCTCTCCATGTGCTCTCTCGTGTGGGCCTTCTCGACCAGCTCCAGGGGTGCGGGCGCGGGCTCGAAGACCTGGACCTCGTCGCCTTCCAAAAGGCCTGACCTCGCCAGGGCTTCAAAAGAGGGCTTGATCCGGGTCTTGAGGACGCTGTGCCCCTTCAACCCGAAATCCTCGTGATAGATGACGGCAACCAACATGGCCTCTAGGTTTCCGACCGATCTTATAAAACGTTCCTACCCTAGCCTCTAGATCTGAGAGTACCTCGGATACCTCTCGAGAAGCATCCCCTCGACGAAGATCGGCATCTCCCTGAGGGCGTCGTTGGCGGCCCTCTGGACCTCCCAGTCCTTGCTGGAGTATATCGTGAAGAGCGGCTCCCCCTTCTTTACGACCTCGCCCATCTTCCTGTGGATCCGGACCCCGGCCTTCTTGTCGGCGGGAGCTCCGGCGCTCCTCGCGATCTCGATGATCCTCTTGTTGTCGAAGGAGATGACGTAGCCGTTCGTCGGGGAGAGGATGTCCTGGTGGTACTCGCCGATCTCGATGTCGCTGCTCTTGACGCTCGGGTCGCCCCCTTGCGCCTCGATGATCTCCATCATCTTCTCGTGAGCCTTGCCGCTGCTGAGGATTTTCTCGGCCATGGCCCTCCCCTCGCCCCGGGCGGAGACGCATCCCATCCCGGCGGTGCACCCGATCTCCAGGAGAATCCCGGCGAGGGAGAGGCTCTTCTCCCGGAGGCTGTTCGGCCCCTGGCCGCTCTCCAGCATGGTGAGGGCCTCTTTCACCTCCAGAGCCGGGCCCACGGTCCTTCCCACGGGCGATCCGCCGAAGGTCATGGCGCACTCGACCCTGATCCCGAGCCGGTCCCCAAGGTCGATGAGGTCTTTGGCCATGGATCTTCCGTCGGCGGCCGTCGGCAGTTTCGTTCCGGGGCCCACGGGCATGTCCATCACCACCGAGTCTGCGCCGACGGCGCCCTTCTTGGCCATGATCGATGCCAGCATCTGGCTGTAGGGGTCGATGGTGAGGGCGTACTCGGCCCTGATCAGCCTGTCGTCGGCAGGCGCTATGTTCGTCGCACCGCCCCAGGCGAGGACGCCGCCCACCGTCTCGGCGATCTCCTTGATCTCGTCGGCGCTGAACTCCACCGGAGCCAAAATCTCCATCAGGTCCGAGGTTCCCCCGGCTCCGGTGATGGCTCTAGAGCTGGTCTTGGGGATGAGAAGCCCCGCAGCCGCCACGATCGGGACCACCAGAAGGGAGACCTTGTTTCCGGGAACTCCGCCGATGCTGTGCTTGTCCACCACAGGGTGAGTGTCGAAGTGGATCCGCTCCCCGGTCTCGATCATCGCCCTCGTCAGCCACTCGGTCTCCTGGGAGTCGAAGTTTCTTATGTAGAGGGTGGTGAGGTAGGCGGAGATCTCGACGTCGCTCAGGTTGTTGTCGACGATGTCCTGGACGATCGTCCTGATCTGGTCCTCGGTGAGCTTCTCCTCGTCCATGATCCTCTTGATGTAGCTGACCGAGGCGGGCTTTGGCGCGGGAGCCACGTCCACCTCCCTCGCCTCTCCGATCTTCTGGTGGGCCTCGGTGAATATGCCAACCTTCCCAGGCTCCACCATCTGGGTGGTGACGTCCAAAATCGCGGTGAGGGAGGCACCTTTTGCCTTCACCCTGACCCGATCGCCTGCGTTCATGCCCATCTCTCTTGCGTCGGCCAGGTTCAGCATCACCTTGTACTGTCCTATCTCTATGTCGAAGGGGTTGACCTCGAATAACATGTTGAACCTCTTTTCGATTCGGAAGTAAGATCGTTTTCAGCCTTCAAACGCTCATGTCTCTGATCTCAAGCCTTAACTAATTCTCTATTCCGCGGGGCCACCACTCTTACGCCAGTCCAGGGAGAGGTTCTTGAGACGGGTGATCATCTCCGAGACCTTCCTTTTGGCCTCGATGTGATCGGTGCTGCAGACTATCCGAAACTCGTCTTTCGATTCGATGATCATAACGTCCGCCCCGAAGATCGGCCAGGAGAGGTCCACCACGGCGCTGGAGATATCCCGCCAGGTTGAGGGCTTCTCCCGAACGAACTCGCCCGCTATTTCGAGGGCCGATTCGACGCCTGCTCTCATCTCTTCAGATAGGTCGATCCTCGACCAGAAGTCGTAGTCGTGCCCGAGCTCTGGATAAAGCTCTCTTATCGCCGTCTCCAGGTAGAGGTTGTAGGCGACGGTTCTCGTGGGGTCGAAGGAAAGGACGCCGCACCTTGCGATCCTGTCCAGGTTCTCCCCGACCGTCGGAAAGTAGGCGGGAAATATCTCCGGGTCTGTCCTGTGAATGATCCTCTCTATCCCAAGATCGACGAGGACGTTCATCATCTCGAGGGTTATCTTCGCGCAGAACTCGCACCCTGAGCCGATGTGGCGTTTCATCACCTTCTCCTCGAAGAGGACGTGGTAGAACTCGTGGAGAAGGGGATAGGGCTCGGCCTCCGAGACGTATATCCGATACCCGTCCCGCTCATGGACCGTCCTTCCGAGGACGAAGGGCTCCTCCGAGATCTCGACCTCTACATCGACATCGAGCCTCCAGGCCCTCTTCAGCCCCTCTACAATTTTGATGAGGCCTTCTCCAGAAGGGTCAGAGATCTGATCCACTCTCCCTTTGCCTCTCTCGATGTTCCCACCACGAGCCTTTTGCCGTCCCTCGTATCCTCGACGACGCCGCAGGCCTCGATCCGCTCGCCCGGCAGGGCCTGGCCTGCGTAGGTGTGGGTGTAGCAGAGGATCTCAGAGATCTCGTGGTGGTCGATCTCGAAGATTGCGGGGTTGTCGAAGGCAAACTCTGCATCGAGGACAACGGCCTCGATCTTTCGCCGTCCCGCCTTCTTTCCCGGAGGGAAAGGCGACCTGATCTGGTCCCAGTCCCTGGTGAAGAGGAGGTCGAAGTAGGTTTTGTCCACAAGCCCTCGGTTTCCCTTCCTCCTCTCGTGGAGGACGAACTCGTCGCGGCCTATCTCCGGGACCCTTTTTTTGTATATCTTATCCCAGGTGGCCTCGTCCAGGTCCTGGATTCGTCCGTCCTCCTCTTTGGCCCTCTCTATGACGTCCCTTGCCCGCCACCAGTCGCTTCCGTAGACGAGAAAGTCTATGTCGGAGCTGGGCCCTTCAAGCCCCACCAGCATCGAGCCCGTGATCCCCATCTTCTCCTGGGGAACGCCGCCCTCTTTCAGGACGGAGACTATCTCTGTGACCCTGGGATCCCGTCTCGCGACCTTTGGAAGCTCCTTTTCGGGCTTGTAGAGCCGAAGAACATCCTCCTCGGGGACGACGTGGACGTCCTGGACGTAGTCGGGCTTTTCCCTTCGGAGGAACTCGTAGGCCATCTCGAAATCGAGCTTTCGGTATCCGACTCCCTCAGCGGTCCTCTCGCCCTCGGGGTCTGGAACGTACCTGAGCATGGACCTGATCCCTTCGGGGTGGTGGTAGTCGACGACGGCGAATATCCAGCCGTTGACGGTCTGGAGGAAATCCCTGATTCTCGCGTTCATCCTAAAAGCCTCCGCACCCTCTCCATTCCCGCCCCCTCCCTGATCACCTTTCTCACACCAAGATCGATGAGGGTTGAGGGCTGGGCGAGTCGGGATCTTCCCCCGTCCAGGACGAAATCGACCTCTGCCGCAATCTTCGGGTCCAGCTCCTCGAGGCTTGCGGGCGGTGGGCAGCCCGAAAGGTTTGCGCTGGTGGAGGTGATGGGGCCCGTCATCCCGATCAGCTCCAAGGCCATAGGATGGTCCGGGAACCTGATCCCCACAAGAGGCGATCCGGCCGTGACGAGGTCGGGAAGGTCTGGGCTCTTCTCGACTAGAACCGTGACCGGGCCCGGCAGAATCTCTCGGAGTAGAGGCAGGTCTTTTTCATCGATTGAGGCGACCTGCTCGATCATCTCGAAGCTTGCGACGGCCACCGAGAGGGGCATATTGTGGGCACGCCCCTTGATCTCGAAGACCTTATCCACGGCCTCGGGGATGAAGACCGACGCCCCGATCCCGTAAACGGTCTCCGTCGGGTAGACTACAGTTCCACCATTAGCCAGGACCTTCGCCGCTTCGGCGATCGCGTTCGACGTCATTTCTTCTTGATGGAGGCGATGTCGCCAAGGGTCAGACCCCTTCCGCCTTTGCCCGACCTCCATTCCTCGTCGCTCACCTTGTCGGTCAGCTTTACGTTCAGCTCCTTTTCGAGCTTGATCCTCACCGAGTCCTCAGGAACGATATCGTGCCGTTCGATCTTTCTGATCAAAGATGCCTTCTCTTTGATCCTGATTCCCAGCTTCTCCGGCGTCAGGTCCATCCCCTCCCGGGCCTCTTTCACGATCCGGCCGTATTCGGGAACGATCTCTGGCATATCCCTGAACTCGTCGCGGCGGGACCTGGGCCTGGGCGGTGCTCTGAAGACTCGCTCCTGCGGAACGACCTTTCTGGGTACAGGTGAAAACTTATCTGCGACCTCTCCAAACCGGACGCAGTTGTTGCAGACCTGCAGTTCAGATCCGTCGATCACCACTTTTCTTAGCTTGCCGGTGACTTCTGTACCGCATATCTCACACTGCATATTCGCTCATCTCGGAAAAGTTTAATAGCAGTCAACGTTAAATACGCTTTGGAGATCCCATGGACGAATCGCGTGTCGGCGCTGATTTTTCGCGCTACCTGATGGACCGGATGCGCCAGCTTGAGGAGCGAAACCTCGCTCTTCGAGAGCAGAAGGATCGGGTGGAGGGCGAAAAGCGCGTCATGGAGAACCAGAAGCTCAAGTTCGAGCGCGAGGTTAGAAAGCTGAGAAGCGAGCTTGAGCGTCTGAGGACCGGGCCCCTGATCGTGGGCACGATCCTGGACGTTCTGGACGACAACCGGGTGGTGGTCAAGAGCAGCACAGGCCCTCGATTTGTGGTCAACGTCTCTCAGTTCATCGAGGGAGACCTCAGGCCCGGAACCAGGGTCGCCCTGAACCAGCAGTCATTTTCCGTCATGTTCGCCCTCCCCTCCTCCCACGATCCCGCGGTCTTCGGCATGGAGATCGAGGATGCTCCCGACGTCGATTTCAGCCAGATAGGAGGGCTTGAAGACCAGATCTCGGAGATAAGGGAGATCGTGGAGCTGCCGCTGAAGAGGCCCGACCTGTTCATCAAGGTGGGGATAGAGCCGCCGAAGGGCGTTCTCCTCTACGGTCCCCCTGGAACTGGAAAGACCCTTCTCGCGAAAGCCGTCGCCTGCAGCACTGAAGCCACCTTCCTCCGGGTGGTGGGAAGCGAGCTTGTCCAGAAGTACATCGGCGAGGGCGCGAGGATGGTGAGGGAGCTCTTCGAGCTCGCCCAGAACAAGGCTCCTGCCATAATATTCGTCGACGAGCTGGACGCCATCGGATCGAAGAGGATGGACGGGGCGACGAGCGGCGATCGCGAGGTTCAGAGGACCCTCATGCAGCTTCTGGCGGAGATGGACGGCTTTGACCCCCGAGGCGAGGTGAAGCTGATCGCCGCCACCAACAGGTCCGACATGCTCGACCCGGCCCTTCTCAGGCCCGGCAGGTTCGACCGGCTGATCTACGTTCCATTGCCGAACAAGGAGAGCAGGCATTCGATTCTGGCGATTCATACCGGTTTCATGAACCTCCACCCCGACGTGGACCTGAAACGGATCGCAGACGCCGCCGAGGGCGCCAGCGGTGCAGACCTGAAGGCCCTGGCGACGGAGGCTGGGATGTTCGCGATCCGGGAGGAGAGGGACGTAGTATGCCACCGGGACTTTGACCGGGCCCGGGCCAAGATCACAGATTCTCATTCCGAGACAACCAAAGAAGTCTCAGAGGTGGCCTTCGGCCAGTACGCCTGAAGAGACGCTTAATAGACCTCCACGTACCACCATTTTTTTCTGGCGGGGCATGGCAGATCAGCCGCCTCGCCACAATTGTGAGGATGAGCTTCACAGAGTCGATCCATCCTGCAGTGACGACCCCGGAAGCCCCACCTTTGCGGCGAGAAGCGTTATATATCGTCCCACCAAATTTGGTGAGCATCTCAAATATGAGGGGGAAGGTTAATCGAGGTCGAAACTCTGAAGAGGCTCGCCCTTCTCGGGGCGATGAAAAAAGAAGTGAACTTATCATCCTCGACCTTCGCCTCGGCGATCGGATCAAGCCCTCAGACCGCATCGAGGAGGCTCTCGGCCCTGGAGGAAGAGGGCTACATTGCCAGGGTCGTGTCCAACGATGGCCAGAGGGTGAGGATAACCGACGAAGGCATCCTTAGACTGAAGGCGGAGTACAGGGACTACCAGAAGATCTTCGAAGATCTGCAGGTCATCAAGATCAAAGGCAAAGTCGCGGCGGGCCTGGGAGAGGGGCAGTACTACATATCCCGGGAGGGCTACAGAAGGCAGTTTTTCGATAAGCTGGGCTTTGATCCCTCTCCCGGCACTTTGAACCTGAAGCTCAATGAGCCCTTCGCCCTCAACGATGCCGATTCCAAATCGGTCAGGATCGAAGGCTTTGAGGACGAGGGGAGAACCTTTGGCGTGTGCAGGTGCCGCCCCGTCAAGATCAACAGCATAAATGGCGCCGTCGTCAGGCCCGAGCGGACGAGCTACCCTGCAACCCTTTTGGAGCTGATCGCCCCCGTGAACCTCAGAGAGGCCCTCGGCCTTTCGGACGGTGACGAAGTGGAAGTGGTTTTGGAATGACTGGAACCTATAGGGGAAGAGAGGATGAGGCGAAGGAGAAACGGGCGGCCAAAGCTTCGGCGGCGGCAGAGGCCCTGAAGAGGGGCGAGGTCGTCCTCCTATACGACTTCGACGACCGGGAGCGTGAGACCGACCTCGTCATCGGAGCCGGGTTCGTGACCCCCGAGCACATCTGGCAGCTCCGGCGGGACGCCGGCGGCCTCGTCTGCGTCGCCATCGATCCGGTCGCCTGCTCGAATCTGGGGCTTCCCTACATCGCCGACGTCCTGAAGTTCGCAGCAGGCTCGGCGAAGGGCGATGAGAACGGGAACGGCCGCGGAAACGACGCTGAGGGCGGTGAAGACTTCGGGGCGATCGAGTCCCTCTGCGAGCGGCAGGGCGACATACCCTACGACACCAAGTCCTCCTTCTCCCTCTGGGTCAACCACCGTGAGACCTTCACCGGGATCACCGACTTTGACCGGGCCCTCACCATCAAAAGGCTTGCGGAGGTCACAAGGCAGGCCATGAACGGCGGGTCCGTCAACTTCGGCGCGGAGTTCAGGTCTCCGGGCCGCGCCCGAACTTCTCGCAGAGAGGAAGGGGCAGACGGAGCTGTCCATCGTCCTCGCCAGGGCCGCGAAGGTCGCCCGGCCGTTGTCGTCTGCGAGATGCTGGACGGCGAGACGGGACGTGCCCTCTCGAAAGAGGAGGCCATGAGGTACGCCGAGTTGCGGAGTCTCGCTTTCGTCGAGGGGGAGGACGTTTTGGGGCTCTTCGAGGAGATGAGGGACTGATTTAGGCTGTTTCGCGAGCGGCGCTAAAAAAGAAGAAGATGAAAGCGTCAGTCCTTCAGCCATCTTATGGCAACATCTTTCTGGACAGGGCCTTCACATTTCGGGTACAACGGCCACCTCTGAAGGACCCAATGGTCATCTCCGACGTCGCCACAGTACACGGCCTTCACCCACTCGCCTCCCTGGACCAAGATGATGCAAGAAGCCCCCTCATTCGGGATGTCGGCGATTTCCATGACGATCGTATTGCAGTCTTGGACCAGCTCGATCAACTCTAAGGTAGTTATCATTTCGCTCGTCAATCAGAACCCACCAGAGAGGTTTTGTGTCTGAGATAAATAAATACTTTTCAGTTCATCGCGCCGATGAGATCAGCGAAGGGCCTTGGAATTTTTATTTCTCATGTTCTCATAAGAGATTCCAGGCGCTGTCTTTTTGAGCTGGATCTCGAGGGCGAGCTTTTTGTTGTACCAGGCTCTGGCCAGCAGAGGCTCGATCTCGATCGCCTTGTTGTAGCAGGCGATCGCCTCGTCGTATCTGCCGAGCATGTAATAGACGTTACCCTTGGTGTTCCAGGTCAAGCCGTTCTCTGAGTTGAGAGCTATCGACTTTTCGCAGCACTCCAGGGATCTGTCGTACTTCTTCTGGAGGTAGAGGATATCGGCCTTGGCGCTCCACGCCTCCCAGCTATCTTGCTCCTTTTGAAGCTCCCACTCCACGACCATCATCGCGCCCTCAAGACCCCTGGTGGACAGGAGGCGCGAAACGTTACTTATGGACGTACTATCACATCTATCTAGGTCGTCTAGAGCATCTGCCGTCATGGATCACCCTTTCCCGAAGGAAGGTTACGTGAACGATCTACTTAAGGCCTTTGGCGCGGCTCGGGGAGAAAACCCCAATTAGGTAGGAAAATCTTGCGCAAAAGTATAAATCGCCGAGCATCTTCCGTAGATCATCAGTTATAATAGGCATATGTGTCATAAATGATTCATCCGAATAATTTTTGTAATAGTTCAAACCATACATATCAAAGAAGAGGCGGGAGGCCTATCCTTTATGAGAAACCTGATAATCGTACCCATCGTTCACAGCTCTCCAGATATGGGATCTATGAAAGAGGAGCTCGAAAGAGAGAGCATAGCGAAAATCGGAAAAGAGAGGTGGGAAGAGAACCAGAGAAAGATTGAAAATTTCTGGAATGAGGTCGAGGCGGCGATAGATGCACTTGACTTGAGCTACGGCAAAGTCAGAGTGTATCAGGACGGAATGCCGTGCGGCGGAGAACTTGGAGAGAGGATCGTCAGAGAAGTCGCAGATAAGGGAAGCCGCAACTATCAGATCGTCAGAAAGATGATCGAGAGAGGGGCGACCCTGGAGGCGACCGAAGATCCGAAGATGCTCCTGAAGGAATACGAGCAGATCAAACGATTTGCAGACGCGACGACGGAAAGAGAGAAGATGGAGGCAAAGCAGCAGTATGAGCAGATAAAAGAGAAGCTCCTCCAGGGCCGGGACGAGTTCATCGCAAAAGCGATCGGCTCCACCTTAAAAGACGGCGAAACGGGAATTTTGTTCATCGGCGCTGCCCACGACGTGGCATCTAAACTGCCGCAAGACGTCGAGGTCCGGGGACTGGACTGAAGGATCGCCCTGTCATCGGATTAAACCCCAATTTGACAACTCTGGCCTTGAGCGATATCTGGGCTCGCCAGGGCTTTTCTGATGGCGTCTTCAAATTCCGAGACGTCTGAAGAGCGAATGCGCGCGATCCGTCCCTCAACTTCCAGATTCAGCTCTTCTCTCTCTTTGCCGAAGTCGATCTCAGATCCTGCCTCGATCGAGCCGATCTTCCCCAGGAGGACCTCAAAGAGGGCCTCCTCGGGCTCCCGTCTCCACAAGAAGATTCTCTTGTTCGTGACGTGCCAGAATCCAGGCCTCCAGCTCGAGATCAGCCCCTGGCTGTACCATATATATCCAAATGTTTTATATAATTCCACCTCGCCCTCCTCAAGGGGCGGATCTGTCTCCATAAACTGCCTTTTGTACCAGTCCCTGGTCTCCTCGTCCCACGCCTTCAGCATCCCGTAGTCGAGCATCGTCTCTATGCTTGCAAGAGCCGCTATGAGGCTCAGGCCTATCAGAGGAACGCCTGCAACTGTTATTATCAGATCTGCGTTCAGTACCACGCCCTTGTTCAGAAGCCTGTCCAGGATATCCACGAGGCCGTAATCCCTTTCAGGTATCATCTTCAGGACCCCTTGATCTGGACGAAGCTGAAGGGTGCCCACGGTCCCGAGAACCGGACCGCAAATCCCTCGCCTTTATCGATCTCCTCCAGGAGGTTGCCGAGCTCCTCGACGAGATCCTCGCGCACCAAACACAAGAAAGCTGCGATCATCATCTTTTCTTTGTATTTATCCGGAACCCAGGAGACCTTTTTTTCAATCTTGATCTCATCGGCGAGCTTGTTAATTTCCTCGCTGAACTCCCCGGCGAGCCTGGTCGTCTCCTCCAACAGCTTTTCCTTAATCTTCAGATCGAGCTTCTTCTGGTAGAGGTACGCCGTCCCCTTCGGCATCTTCTCGATGTCATCCCTCAGCTTCTTCAGTTCGGGATTGGCCGTCAGGATCTTCTCTGTGATCTGGTTCTCATCACAGAAGATCTGAACCGAGTACTCCGCCTTATCCTTGACCCTCTCAAGCTCCTCTTTCAGAAGGTCGTAATTTTCTTCGAGCCAAAATCTTACGGAATCGTCGTCTCCGATGAATATGATGTCGAAGGTGAAAGGAAGGACGGTGCCGAACCTGTCCGTTGCGAGATCGATTACGTAGCTGTGTTCGAGCACCCATTCTTTGGCCTTCTCTTCGTCTTTGGTGACGTAGGGCTCGGCCAAGCAGGAGTGAACGACGGCCGCGATCTCCCTGTGGGGGACCAGGTAGACGCGGCTGTCCTCGATCCCCACGTCTCCGAGGTCCGACTCGACTCCGGAGCTTACGACGGAGTAGATGTACCTGCCTTCCTTTGCTGTTTCGCTCATATCTCCTCAACCTCTTCAGCCCAGGATTCGGGATTGAAGAACTTGTTCAACAGATCGTCCGCCACATCGTCGAGGCCGCCTATTACGGACTCGACGACGCCTTCGAGGTCGTTGTCCTGCTTTATCTTCTCTATCGCCTCGTCGAGATCGATGAGGGCCTTTCCCAGCCGCTCGATCTCGTCTTCATCGAGCCTCCCCCCCTCAATCCTCCTGATCGCCTGTCTCTCGACCAGATCCTGGATTATCTCGACCAAGGCGACGACGAGCCCGAGCAGACCCTGCTTGAGGTTATTTTCGTCAACTTCAAACGCCATTATCCTCTTTTTCAATGGTTATCTGGAGCACTCCGTGCTTATACGACCGGTCAACGATCGATTTCGCGTTCGTCGGCAACTCGACCCTTTTGCACCTCTTTCCGTCGGAGATCTCCAGGACATTTCCGGCAAGCTTCGTCTCTATCGAGCTTTCTTCGAGCTCTGGCAAGATGACGAGGACGAAGATCTGATCTCCCTTTTCAAAGACGTCGACGATAGGCGCCTTCTTTGGGACGTCCTCCGGCATCGTCACCGATATCTCCCTCGGCTTGCCCGCAGGCCGACCCCGCTTCGTCCCGCCTCCGAGGGGCCTTGTGGATATGTTGTACTCGACGACTGGACGGCTGCTCCAGCCCATGTCTATCCTGTGCTTTATCTCCGCATCGGTCTCTTCGATCCTCTTGCGGAACTCCGGCGAGGTCTTTTCCAGGGTTTTTATAACGCCACCCAGGCCCGGAAGAAGCTGACCTACTATATCGCCTACAACGCTCCCCCCATTTCTGGTCTCGATATCCTCTATCTTCTTTTCGAGCCTCTTTATCCGCTCTTCGTATTCCTTGCTCACGTCCTTTTCGTCTTTTTTTTCGGCGTCATCGCTCACGGTTTTCACCAACCCATTTTACAGCCAAAGCGTTTAACGTACCTCAATTTTCTTATTTTTATTCCGTGTCCAGCCGCATATGGGACAGCCTTCTTTGATAAGTTTCTGTTCACTTACTCGATTCTCACACTCTGGACACTTTGCCTTCTTGTTGTATGCTTCTTTCCATCCAGGGGCGTTGAGGTCGGTCCCTGAAGGAAGCTCCATCCCGTACCTGGCGGCAGTCTCAAAGGAAGAAAGGGTCGCCCTTATTTTTATTCCCAAAAGTTCGGTTCCGGCAACGGAAACTGATATGTCGGCGTTGATCACTATCCCCTTGTCCAGTATCCGATCCACCACGTCGAGCAGACCTCTATCGCTCACCGGCTCCAGTCCTGCCATGAATTTCCTCTTCTCACATATTTGTGTTGGTTATCTGCCTCTACTGATTCATCATAATTCAGACCTTTATTTTATGGGCGTTGATCTTCTCCCTATGAAGCTGCTGCTGAGCCTTCATATGCGCTCGGATCTCGGTCCTATGGGCCGCCCACTTTCTGCGAATATCAAGCAAATTTTTCTTCGGATTCAAGTACCACTCCTGTTTTGTCTTTCTCATCTGAGGCATGATCCCCATCCTGAGCTTGAGCTTATGATCCTGGACCTTTCTCTTATGCTCCGCCACAACAGCTCGCTGTTTTCTCTTGTTTTTGATGACAATTCCCTTTCTCGACGACATAAGCCTCACCACTTCGACCATACGCTGATCCGACGATATCGCGACCTCGGTCTAAACCCTCTCTTAAAGGGGAGGTCATCGTCCTCGATTCCCAGCTTGATGTTATAACTGTACAACGCATTTGAGTAAAATGGACCTTCGACCTCACCGGACCCGCTTCTTTCGAGATCGCGGTCCCGCTCCATATCCTCTAACATTTTAAATAGTCTCCACAGAATGCCAGAGCCTTCTTCCTCGACAACGCATCTCTCTTTTGAAGAGTTCGGATCGTGGCCATCTTCAGACATATATCCCTATTCGCCCCCGAGAATATCGGTCCTGACGCCCAGGTTCATATCTCTCGCCTTCTCGGCCAGCTTGAGCTGGCGCACCAGATATGCATTAATTTTTGTATAATCGTCATCGCTGATCTCTCCCAGCTCATAAAGCATCCGATTCTCCTTCAATTTATCTTTAATCTGATCGTACATCTCTTTACGGGTGAAGTAGAGGATCTGCTCGAAGAGCCAGAACATGTCGAGACCTGGGATGGAAAAACCGAGGGTCCGTAACAGGATATCGTCGATCAAAAACATCTATCTGAAACCACCTCGCTTCTTTCCAAGAATCTGGATGTCCACGAAGTTGTAGGGGGGCCACGGCCCTGAGTACTGAACCTTCAGAGGGCTGTAGTCGCCGGCAAGTCGCCCCACACAATCAGAAAATTCGTCAAGCTTACTCGAATCAACCAAAAACGACGTATTCAAAAGCAGACGGTCGCTGAAGAGCTTTAAAGATTTCAAATCGGCTGCGATGTCTCCAATGCACCTCATTATCTCAGACCGGCACTCTTCAATATTGCCGTTCAAGTCCTTTGAGTTTTGCGGCAGCAGAACCTTGACGCCAAGCTCCACCTTGCCGTCTACGGAATCCATGGCCTTCTTCATCGCCCTGTGTCCAGTCTTCATGGCAACTCCAAGTAACTTATTATTTTTGAAGACCATCCCGTAAGCCACTGGAAGGACGCTGTACTCCCTCATAACGTGCTCTACGACCGTCTTGTGGACTTTTATGTCCTCCTCGTCTACTCCGTACTCCTTCATCTTTGAGCTGCTGACTACAGGGGCAAAATCATTATAATCAAGAGTATGGACCTCGCCACCGCCAAAGCCAATATTTCCAAAGGACTTCCTCTCCGCAGTAGATCTGATTATGCAGTATACGTACAGCCCTTCGCCCTGACCTCCGGATTTCCTCTCACGGTTCATTCTGCCAGACCTCAAACCAGATCACCTGAAGAAGCTACAGATCCTCCACCACGCTCCGATCCGACCTGCGTCGCAGCTCGAACCTTCTATATCCAATTAGATCGCCTTTATCGTCGAGAGAGAACTCATATACGCCGAGGATATCCTGCGTATCTGGAACCGCCTTTCTCTCAAGCACCTCGACGAATACCCTCCATTCGTCGTCTTCTTTCGTCATTCCGGTGACGCCCTCAACCTTCTTCTTCAAAAGACTCTCTGCAAGAATGCTGGCGGTTTTGTGCACGTCCAAAACGGACATACTATTCGTCATCGTAGAATTCACCCTATGGAACGTATATGATGCCGTCTTTTTCGATGGGGATGACGTCCACGGATACCCCCTTCCATTCGCCGATCCTCTTCTTTATGTTGTAGCTATCGACGTCTTCTGCGATCTTGTAGTGCCTGAGAAAAGATGCGAGCCTGCGTCTCCTGGCACGGCTTCCATTTCTGGCTATGGATTCTTCGTAAAAGGTGCCATCTGGCTTGAGGCAGAAGTAAAACGTCCTCGTCACCACCCTGTCACCACCCTTGGCTTTGGCGGTAACGACGATCGCATCGGTCTCGTTGATCTTCAGCCCGTAGGGCTTTTTGGTGAAGAGGTCGCCTATTTTGTAGACCCCAGCATCTTCGATCACCGCTTTGACTTTATCCACAATTACCACCTACGAAAGCTCAGCAAAGGACTCTTCGACCAACCTTCGCATATTCTCCAGCTCTGCTGGAGTGCTGGTCTTCGTCCCCAAAACGTCGGTGCAGAGATCTTCCAAGCGGATATCGCCATGGCCGTTCAAATTGCTCAGGCCCTGAGCAATCATTATGCACGCCCTGGTTCCCGGCTTTTGGGAATCTGGAAGCTTCTCTCTGATGGACCTTATGAGGGAGACGATCCTGGTTGCGTCTTCAAGAGACGCTCCAGTATGCTTTTTGACTATCTGAAGCTCCACGTCAAAGTTGTAATACCCCATATATACGCCAACCATCCTGTCGAGGAGGGCGTCCTGGGGCCTGTAAACTCCGGCGTACTCGATCGGGTTGCTGGTCAGTATCGCCTTGAACTCCGGATGTACCTTGACGTATCGCTCCTCCCCAAACTTAGTTGGCAGCTCAAGGATTCCCTCCTCGAAGACGGAGAGCAGCACGTTGTTTGCAGCGGGCTTCGTCCGAGAAAACTCGTTGTAGATGAGGGTATAGCCGTATTTGCACGCAAGCGTCAGCGGGTTGTCAACCCAATCGGCCTTTAAAATGTCCCTGCTCTTGAAGACGTTGTGGATGTATTTGTCTCTCAAGGTCTCCGTCTCCACCTGGGAGTACCCGCCAACCAGATCAGTTGTCGTTATCGACTCATCGCCGTTGATCCAGACGACGGGCCGACCTATCTTCTTTGCCACGTACATCGCCAGGCTGCTCTTGCCGCATCCAGTGGGCCCGACCAGATGAGCGGGATAACCGCTTTCGAGCCAAAGTTTTATTCTGAGCATGATCTTTTTAGTTTCAGACGTCTCCACAAAATTATCGACTTCTGGTATGAGGTAGGCGGCTTCAACCTTTTTGCGCTCCAGATCGCCTTCGTAACTGAGATTTGAAGCGCGGGAGACTTTTACATCCCGGTGGAGATCGTGAAGATCGAGATCGTCCCTTCGGCGACCCCTCTGCTCCATAATTTTTTCGATCATCGGCTGATGGACCGAAGAGCCCCTAACGGTTCTGGGATGTGTAGCAACGTATCGAATTTGTATCATCTCCGGCATTATCATAAAATTGATGGCGGAGAACTTCAAAAAAGTCTTCTACTATGGTTTTTATCCATAATAGAAGTCTCTCACGTAGTTCTCCAGATCCACCTTTACGAATTCGTCGATATCGGTTCGGATCTCCTCAACCCCGTGGTCGAAGTTCTTTATGGACCTCTGGTTCTCCTTCACCTGCGCCTCTATCGCTTTCCGCATCTGCTCGGCGCCCTCCTGCCGCATATCCCAGCCCGCCTTCTGGATCGCCGAGGCCTTCTTGTCGATGTCGGTTCGGATCTCCTCGACCCCGTGGTCGAAGTTCCTTATGGACCTCTGGTTCTCCTTCACCTGCGCCTCTATCGCTTTCCGCATCTGCTCGGCGCCCTCTTGCCGCATGTTCTGGCCGGCCTTCTGGATCATCAGAGATTCGTCTTCTATGGCGGCCCTCATTGCCAAAACGCCTTTGCCGCTGACCTGCAGTTTAACCTTTGTCACCTTCTCTGCTGGAACCGCCTCTGCAGCTTTCTCTGCTGGAACCGCCTCTGCAGCTTTCTCTGCTGGAACCGCCTCTGCAGCTTTCTCTGCTGGAACCGCCTCTGCAGC
>Ga0268285_1000205_pt1 | contig 37208 bp, 33 predicted proteins | sample saktaG_2_FD_190144 | JGI IMG/M metagenome (GOLD analysis project Ga0268285, IMG submission 190144) | Saline water microbial communities from Sakinaw Lake, British Columbia, Canada - sak_2013_06_06_120m | ecosystem: Environmental > Aquatic > Non-marine Saline and Alkaline > Saline ... | reverse complement strand
AATAAGCGGGTAACGGGAGTCGAACCCGTGTCTTCAGGTTGGAAACCTAACATAATAACCACTATACTATACCCGCGCTTTGCATTCGCTCAACGTAAACACTTATTAATAATATATTTACACATCGGGGTGGCCGGATTTGAACCGGCGATCTCAGCGTCCCAAACGCTGCGCCTTAGGCCAACTGGGCTACACCCCGATAAAAGATAAAACAATAATAGCAGAACAAGCCCCCATCGTCAACAATATCCACTTGGCAAAGACCTTATTTATGCTATAATTTAAAAAATGACTGAAAAAGAAAAAATTGGAAAAATAGGAGAAAACCTGTCTGTAAAATATCTAAAAAAAAACGGTTACAAAATATTACAGAGAAACTTTAAACAGCTGCCTTGGGGAGAAATAGATATCATCACAAAAAAAGATAACTATCTTGTTTTTATTGAAGTTAAAACCCTGACGGCTCAATCCACGCTATATTTAGCAGAGAACAAAATTGGTCCCCATAAAAAAAGAGCGCTTTTAAGAGTCATTCAAATATATCTCAACAGAAAGCGCTTGGCGCTGGATTGCTTGTGGCAAGTTGACGCTATTTTTATTAAACTTGATTTTCCAAACAGAAAATTTAAACTTAAACATTTGGAAAATATATTTTATTAATTGAACCTAAGTATTAAATGTGTTTATGATAACTGACTTCATTGAAAAACTGCGCAAAAAACCTGAAGCAACTAGAGCTTTGATCATCTGGATCTCCACAATCGCAATTATGGCTGTTATTGTTATTGTTTGGCTCTTTTCAGTGTCAAGCCAAGGATGGCTTCCTTTTGCTCCAGATTCATCAGAAAAAACTGGATTTGTTCAGGAGGGCCGTTTAAGTAAAATTTCGGATTTTTTTAACGAAACTAAGGGAGATTTTCTCTATTTAAAGGATAACTTAAGTAAAACTATGGGTGATTTTTTTGCCGGCAAAGATGAGCCGAAAGAAGTCCCGACCGAACTGCAAGAATACTTACCAGAAGAAACGAAACTAAATCCACCATTGATCTTGCCAAAAACTGATTAATTTTATGCCTAAAGAAAACATTATATCACAACCAATTGTTCAAGAAATGCAACACTCTTACCTTGATTACGCAATGAGTGTTATTGTTTCAAGAGCGCTACCAGATGTAAGAGATGGCTTAAAGCCGGTCCACAGGCGTATCCTTTATGCTATGTACCGACTGGGTCTTACTAGTGATGCCAGGTTTAGAAAAAGCGCCATGGTTGTCGGTGAAGTTTTGGGAAAATATCATCCTCATGGAGATACTGCTGTTTATGACGCCTTGGCAAGAATGGCTCAAGATTTTTCCTTACGATATCCATTAATCAGGGGTCAAGGAAATTTTGGATCTCTTGACGGCGATAAACAGGCTGCAATGCGTTATACCGAAGCAAAATTAGAAAAAATTACCACCCATCTATTAGAAGAAATTGACAAAGAAACCGTTAAGTGGGTGCCAAATTATGATAATAGCCGTAAAGAGCCAAGCGTTTTACCAGCAAAATTTCCCAATCTGCTTCTTACGGGATCGGTTGGTATTGCGGTTGGTATGGCAACAAATATTCCCCCCCATAATCTTTCTGAGGTAATTACTGCCACCATTGCTGTTCTTGAAAATCCCAAGATAGCTTCTCAAGAAATTTCAGAATTCATCCCTGGGCCCGATTTTCCCACAGGCGGAAGTATCTATGATAAAAAGGCAATTGTTGAAGCTTACACTCAAGGACGCGGTTCTTTTGTTTGTCGCGCAAAAGTAGAAATTGAAGAAAATAAATACAATGGTTATAGTATTATTGTTTCTGAAATCACATGGCAAACAAACAAAGCTCAATTGGTTGAAAAAATAGCAGACCTTGTGAGAAGCAAAAAGCTTGTCGGTATCAGAGGAATTCGTGATGAATCAAATCGCGAAGGTGTAAGAATTGTCATTGAATTAAAAAAGAATTTTCAGCCCAAGAAAATATTAAATAGACTCTATAAATTAACCGATCTTCAAAAAAGCTATCACCTTAATCTCTTGGCCCTAATAGATGGAATACAACCTCAAGTTTTATCTCTCAAAGAAATTTTAGAAAAATTTATTGAACATCGCCTTATCGTTATTAAAAAACGCTCAGAGTTTGAATTGAGAGAGGCAGAAACAAGAGCCCATCTTTTAGAGGGATTCAGCAAAGCTATTAAAAATATTGAAGCGGTAATTGCTACCATTAAGGCATCAAAAGACAAGGAATTGGCTAGGAAAAATTTAATAAAAAAGTTTGAGTTTAGCATAGAGCAAGCAGAAGCAATATTAAAGATGCGCCTTCAGGCCCTTTCGGGGCTTGAAACAAAAAAAATAGAAGACGAACTCCAAGAGAAAAAGCAATTGATTAAAAGATTAAAAGCGCTAATTTCAAGTCCCGAAGAGATGAAGAAAACTTTAAAAGAAGAACTCTCAATGATTAAAGACAAATACGGCGATGAAAGAAGAACTAAGGTTTTTGCCCGTCCCCTTAAGATGGCAGAAGAAGAAGAGTTAGTTCAAGACAGCGATGTAGTTATTGTTATTACCAAAAACGGTTATATTAAAAGATCCCCGATTGAAACATACAAACAACAACACCGAGCAGGGTTAGGCGTCTCCGCTATTACGACAAAAGAAGAAGATCCGGTAAAACTTTTCCTCTTCGCATCAACAACTGATAGATTGCTTTTCTTTACCAACAAAGGAAAGGTTTTGTCTCTTCGAGTTTATGAGGTGCCGGAAAGCAGCCGCATTTCAAGGGGAAAGCCCATTGTTAATCTTATGGAATTGGGAGCGCAGGATAAAGTAACGGCCGTTTTGGTTCTTAAAAAAGAGATTTTTCAAAATAAAGAAAGTTTCCACATTGTGATGGCAACGCAAAGTGGTATAATCAAGAAAACGCCCATTAAAAACTTTGCAAACATTAGGCGTTCTGGCATCAGGGCAATTCATCTAAAGTCACAAGATGTTTTGGGTTGGGCTGGTCTTGTACAAAACGAAGATGATATTCTCTTGGTTACAAGAAATGGCCAATCAATTAAGTTTTCCTCAAAAGATGTTCGTTCAATGGGGCGTAATTCTGCCGGCGTACATGGTATTCGCCTCAAAAAAGAAGATATGGTAAAAACTATGGCCGTTATCAGGAAAAAGGAACAAAAAATACTCTTAGTTCTTAGTAAAAATGGTTTGGGCAAAAAAACTGCTCTTAAAAAGTTTCGCACGCAGAAACGGGGCGGTTCGGGCATAAAGGCCATGCAAATTAATGAAAAAACCGGTCCTTTGACAGGAGCTATCGTCTTAAGGGAAGAAGAAAGTTTAATTGTTATTTCAACTCACGGAAAGCTTATCCGCGTGGCATTAAAAAATATTCCTACTTTAAATAGAAACACCCAGGGTGTAAAAATCATGAAGCTTAAAAAAGACGATAGTGTTGCTAGTTTTATAACATTTTAAAATAAAATTATGTTTGGCACGGGCGGATTTCTAAATCCTGAAAAACTTCTTAAAGACCTAAAAATTATTGAACCAGGTTTTGTTGTGGCTGATTTTGGCTGCGGCGCTGGTTATTTTTCTTTGCCCTTAGCGGCATTAGTAGGAAAAGAAGGCGTGGTTAACGCTGTTGATGTTTTAGAAAATGTTCTTAAAGTAATTTTAAGCCGCGCCAAAGCTGCGGGACATTTTAATTTAAAGACTATTCACGCTAATTTAGAAAAAGAAAACGGTTCAAATTTATCAAACAGTTCTCAAGATGCGGTTTTTATGGCTAATGTTTTATTTCAATCCCAGCAAAAAGAAGCCATTATTGATGAAGCTGTCCGCATTACTAAAATTAATGGATATATTGTTATTATTGATTGGCTGCCAGATAGCTATTTCAAAACTGACCAAGGATGGAGAATTGAACCAGAAAAACTAAAACAAATTTTAGAAAAAAAGAAGTTAAAATTTAACCAAGAATTTCAACCTGATGATTACCATTACGGCTTGATTTATCAGAAAATTGAATAACGATTATTTGATATTTGAGTTTTGAAATCTATGTCTTCTTCTCGCCTTAAGTTTTTTGTTGTAGTAGGTATTCTTGCTTTTGTTTTAATCGGCGGTCTTTTTATTTGGAAAATTCCTCGCACGCCTAATGAAATTACTTTAGAAATTTGGGGTGTTTTTGATGATGCTGACCAGTACGCTCCCTTAATTAGCAAATTTAATCAAACTTATCCTTGGGTAAAGATTGATTATAAGAAATTTACTTATGAAGAATATGAAAGAAAGCTTCTTGAAGCATGGTCATTAGGAAAAGGCCCTGATATTTTTTTGCTTCATAACACATGGCTGCCAAAGTACCAATCTCACGCCTATCCTCTTCCTTACGACAAAAAAAATCCTCTAACCGCGCAAGATTATCAAAGAACTTTTATGCCAGTAGCAAGCTATGATTTTGTAAGAGGAGATCAAATTTACGCTATGCCCCTTTTCGTTGATACTTTAGCGCTTTACTATAACGAAGGCATTTTTGAAGAAATGTACCTTAATAACCCTGATGAATCCTGGATTTTGACGCCTCCTAAAACATGGGATGATTTAATTAAAACTGTTAATTATGTGATTAAAAAAGATGAATGGGGCAATATTGAGCGGGCGGGCATTGCCATGGGAACCTCAAATAATATTAATAGGGCGTCGGATATTTTGTCTTTAATTATGTTGCAATCGGGTACAAAAATGGTATCTGACGATCTAAAGGCTGCTATTTTTGATAGAAGCACTATTGTTGACGGCGCATCATATAATCCAGGAGAGAGATCCCTTAATTTTTATACAGATTTTGCCAATCCAAGAAAAAAAGTTTATACCTGGAACATCAAACGGGATTATTCAGTTGATGATTTTAGCGAGGGTGATGTTGCCATGATGATTGGTTATTCTCATTTAATTGATACCATAAAAAAGAAAAATCCCAATCTGAAATTTAAAGTAGTTCCTATCCCCCAGATTAAAGAAAGTCCAGCGCCAGTGAATTACGCTAATTATTGGGCACCAGCTGTTTCTGCCTCCTCGGAACATAAAGAAGAAGCGTGGGATTTTATCCGTTTTGCTTCTGCGCCCGAAAATGTATGGCTTTATTTATCGCAGACTAATCGTCCCACCGCTCGACCTGATATGATAAGCTATCAGGAAAAGGAGATGCCTGAGCTTAGCGCTTTTGCTCGCCAAGGTATCACCGCCCAAAGCTGGTATCAAATTGATAACGACGCAGTTGAGAAAATCTTCTTAGAAATGATTGAAAAAGTGAATTATAGCAAGGCATCAGTTTCACAAGCCATTAGCCAGGCAGCTCAAGAGGTAACGCTGTTAATGACTCCTCCTTCTCCACCCCCTGGTCCATTGAAACCCCCTCCAGGAATCGGGCTTTAAATAATAAAATACTAATCCTTATTAAATTTAATGAAAAAAGTAGCCACATTATTATTAATTGCAGTTGTTGTAATTCCTCTTTTTATAATTACTTATAATGTTAGAGCAGCTCTTCCAGAAACGTGCGATGACGGCGTTGATAATGATGGAGATACATTAATTGATTGTAATGACCCCGATTGTTCTACTGATCCTGCCTGCGCGGGTGGCTCTTCTTCCGGTCTCTTTCCCCTTGTCCAATGCGGTAATGAAGGCCAGCCCGCTTGCACGCTTTGCCATCTTTTTGAAACAGCTAATCGAATTTTCCTTTTCATCAGAAATATTTCTTTTATCATCGGCGGATTAATGTTAGTTGTGGGAGGCATTATGATGCTTATTTCAGGATCAAGCATAAGACAGCTTGATTTAGCCAAAAAAATCATTAAAAATGTCGTTACCGGCTTAGTCATTATTATGGTTTCGTTTATTATTATTACTTCTATTTTAGCTACTTTTGCTCCGGGTTCAGCCACTATGTTTAATCTTAAAAGCGGCGCTTTTGAAATTGAATGTGATATATAAAAACAATGTTCGCAAAAAAAAATAAAATTATTTTTTTATCTACTTTGCTCTTTTCTGAAGGTCTTTTTTCCTTACATTCTTTAATGGCAAGTACGACTTACTGGAATAATCCAGCTAAAGCGCAGGCAATCCAAGAAATTATTGACAATATCTTGAACTTTATAGTCATTATTGCAATCCCTATTGCCGTTACTTTTTTAATCATTGCTGGCCTTAAATTTTTTAGCGCGCAAGGGAATGAACTCAAAATCAAAAGCGCTAAAAAAACTATTCTTTGGACCATTGTCGGAACAGTAATTTTGATTGGCACCAAAGTAATTTCTGCCACAATTACCAAGTTTTTTGAAACCAAAGGATGGTCATTTATTAAAAAAGCTTATGCCGGCAATGTTAATGTCCAGCCATGGCAAGTGCCTAATTTAACAAACTACCCGTATCCCAGTGATTTTATAAGCGCAATCGCATCCTTTCTTTTGACTATTGCGATTCCCTTATCTGTTGTTGCTATTATTTGGACTGGCATTCAGTTTTTTCTTGCTCAAGGCAACGAGAGTAAGATAACTAACGCCAAAAAAACTCTTAAGTGGGCAATAATAGGACTGGCAGTTGTTATTGGAGCGTATGCCATTGTAGCAACCATAAAAGAGGTAATCTGATTTATCCACAGTTGCTATAACGGCTTTGGTTTTGTATAATTTAATATGATTTCTAATTTAAAAATATTCTTTTTAATTGAAAGGGGGTGAAATAAGTGAAACATTTCTATTCAGTTGCTAAAACATTCTTGCCAAAACATCTCATTGTTCTTTTAGTTGGACTCGGTTTATTTCTTGGATTAACGGCTATGGCGACAACACAGTTTAATTTCCCTGCTAATTTTCCAAACATCCCCTTAGAACAAAATCCTGAAGGATATGTTAATGCTGGTGAGGGCTACACCCTTCAGAATGTGCTTGATATTATTGGTCAAATAAGAAACTTTATTTTGATTGTAGGCGTTCTTATTATTCTTATCTTCATTATATGGGGAGGCATTGATTATATAACGGCTCGGGGAGATCAGACAAAAATTACAACCGCAAAGAGCAAAATTGTAGGAGCTCTCATTGGCGCAGCGATTGTTTTGTCCGCTTTTGCTCTCTTGGCTACAGTCAGAACGATACTCTCTAGACGAGATCTCTTGGGATAATAAAAACTAAAAAAAATTCTCATCACAAAAAGCAAACACTGGGTAGTTTTGGGTGTTCAGTGTTAGCTTTTGTGTTAAAGATTAAAAATGATAAAAATATCCAAACTAAAAATCGCTTTTATTGTCGTAATGTCCACGGCATTGTTTCTGCCTGTTTTTAGCGCCTGCGCGGGACCTCCTGGATTTCCCAATGAGGCATGGACGCCTCAGGATGTTATAGACCTTATGGGACTCATTAGAAACTTCTTTCTCATTGTTGGCGTAATTTCTATGGCAGTTTTTATCATTTGGGCAGGGATGTCTTATCTTACTTCTGGTGGTAATGAGCAAAAGTTAAAAGACGCAAAAAAAAGACTTCTCTGGTCTTTGGTTGGAGTAGCAATTATCTTAAGCACTTATGCTATTATATCCACTATCAGGGTTTTCTTGTCAAAAGATTGGCTGTAGTTTGAATTTATAGTTAAACGAAAACCGATTCTCGTTCTGCGATGATCGGTTTTTGCGTTATAAAATCTTAAAAATTTTAACTGTTTGTTGTTCTCTGCCTTGAAATACTTTTTCAAAATATGAAGATCCTTTTAAAAGCGTGTTAATGTGCATAAATAATTTTGGTTCTGGAGAAAAATGATTTTGCGTATTTATGAAAATATATTTGCTTTTAAAATTGTTCTTTATTAAATAAGCAATTTCTCTATCATCATCTATGGCACAGTAATTTCTCTTAAAACACTCCTCTTTGTTTTGACAAACAATCCCCTGCCAACCGATGCCAAACCACTGCCAATAAAGTTCCTTGTTATACAAATAGAGAAAATTAGGATCCATGCCAATCGTATAAGCATTGTAATCATTATAAAAAAACAAAAGAGGAAAATCCGCCCAATTAATATTGAAAACCACTTCTTCTTTTTGAGTATTTTCTTTTAAAAAATTTGCCACCTCCTTATAAACGGTTAAGGGTGTTCTTCCTTTCATGTTTGTTAGAGAATTCCTAAAATTGATAATTCCTGGAGCAAGAATTATCGATAAAATTAAAAAACTGGCGCATAATTTCCCATATTTAAAAAGATCATACTTTCTTTCTTTCAAGAGTTTTATTATATCTGGAAGCACCGGTCTTAAATAGTTCTCAAAAATAAAAGCCATCAGAAGCAAAGATAATGGTGCTAAATATTCAATAAAACGGCCTGAAATAAAAGTTATTAATAAAAGAACAATAAAAAGAGAAAAAAGAAAAAAGGTCTTTATAAATAAAGGAGTTTTCCTTTTTTTTTGGGAAAATAAAAAAATAAAAAAGAAAGCAGACAGCAGATAAGACGCTCCTCTCATTATGTCTATCTGATTCAAAGAATAGCCAGAAGAAAGTTCCGCTCCTACTGGCAAAGATAAGCCCTTAAACATATTTAGAAAAGGCATCACATCTTGATAAAAAAGAATTCTTAAATTATTAGGAAAATCGGGGCGAACTAAAAAAGCAAGCGCCATGCCCGAAAAAGAAATAGCAAAATTTCTTAAATCAATCTTTTTTTTAAAAATCCAAACAACTAAAGTATAAAGCAGAATTACTGCCAATAAAAAGGGGCAACCGACATAAGTTAGGGCATAAAAAAAGCTAACAATAAAAATGCCCCACCGTTTTTTCTTTAAAAGAAAAACAAGGCCTAAAAGAAAAAAAGAGATTGATAAAATAAAATCTCTTGCAAGGATTAATCTAAAAACAAAAGAGCTTGAAAAACCAAACAAGACTAATGTCCATAAAAAAGCATATTTTATTTTAAGTTGCCGGAGAACAAAGAAAAAAACAACAAAAATTAAAGAGGAAAAAAGAGCGCCAGCAATTTTAAGTCCGGTAATCAGCCCTAAACAAGTAAAAGGAATCAGTAAAATGTGATAAAAGAAGCAAAAGTCCGTCGGATATTTATTAATAATACTATAGCTTATCCATGGGAAATTTGTCACCGCCGAAAAACCTTCCATTCTTATAAGATAAGCGTGCTTAATATGATAATAAGCGTCAGTCCCCGCTAAATTAGGTGAAGAAAATTGAATAAAAGCAAAAATCGCAAAAAATAAAAAAAGGACGGCTAAATATTGTAGATAGCTTCTTTTTAAGATAAATTTAGCAATTTTTTCTAATCTTGAGTTCATAATAAAGTTTAAAAAGTTTGCTTATATTTTTTATCCCATCATAAATAGGATTTAATTTTGAAGTGCCTTTTCTTTTTTTTATATTTATTTTCTTTTCATTCCACTTTAATCCAGAAAATATCACATTGACTTTAATTTCTTCTGAGAAAGCCATTCCATTGCTGAGTGCGTTAATATTAATATTACTGAAAAGCTTTTCTCTTCTAAAAATAACCATGCCGGATTGTGAATCTTTAATCTTAGTTTTAAATAAAAAATTAAATAAAATTGTCTGAACTTTATTGCCAAAAATTCTACTGAAAGTTGCCTCTCCAATCTTTATGGGAAATCTTGAGCCCCAAATAAAATCTTGTTTCTCTTCTATTAAAAAATCTATTAATCTCATTATGTCTTTGATTAAATGTTGATTGTCTCCGTCCATAATGGCGACGATCTCGCCCTGACTTTTAATAATACCCTTCTTAATGGTAGCTCCGTATCCTTGAATAGATTCTTTTTCTAAGAGTACATTTTTAAATTTTCTAACTATTTCAGAAGTTTTATCGGTTGAATTATTATCAATCACAATAGTTTCATCAATAAAATCAGGCATATTTTTTAGAATAACACCAATGGTTTTTCCCTCGTTATAACAAGGAATTACTACTGAAATTTTTTTATTTTTATACATAAAATCACGAATTATTTTCTTCTTTTAAAACTTCTATAAAATCATAAGGATGAGACCATGTAGAAAAATAAGATTTGTCTTCTAAGATCTCGTAATCAGTTCCAAAATAATAGTTAAAAATTATCCTAAAAGTGTTTACTGGAGTGATAGAATCATATAACAACTTATCTCCGCCATCTGGCAAGTAATAGGCATTTAATATGCTCATTCTTTCTTTCATGTTAGTTTTTTCAGAATTTTCCCATTCTAACATTGATCCTGGTCCATGATCGCCTTGTAAAATGACAATAGGTGGGGTTTTGGATTTTGACATGATAGTGTCAATCGTACTGATAACTTCTTTGTTGAGAAAAATAAGCTGTTTTCTATATCTTTCTACATAGTCTTTCTTGTCTCCGTATATTTCCATCCAATGACTTCCATCTTTCCATAGAAAAAATTTATCTTTACTATCTACTTTCCCGTTTTCGTCAAAAACAAAAGGAGGATGGGGACAGATAATATGAACAAAAATAAAGGTGGGTATTTTTACTTCTGGGATGTTTTTCAAATAACTAAAAGTATTTAAAATTCCTTCCGCATGCGCTTCCACTTGATTTAGTCCAGAAATGGTTTCGAGGAATGGCTTGAAAACTGTCGTTTGCAAAAGCAAATATTCAAACCCATTCAAAGAGCTTTCGGGATCTATGTTGGTGTCCGCATAGGGGTTTCTGCCTGCCAAGAGAACATATGGCGACATAATGTGAATATACTCATATCCCTCTTTCTGCAAAAATGTACTTACTTTATTTTCAAATACTAATTTTCTTAATATCAATCGATCCTGAGACTCTTTGCCAACTTCCTTACTCAAATCATCTAAATAAGAAAAGTTTAAAGAAGAAGCAAAAGAAAGGGGAGTTTGCATATAATTAGTTTTAGCTTTATCGGCGACATAGAACCCTTTTTCTTTCAACTGATTAAGGAATTGATTATTGTTATAGCTATAAAATTCTTCAAGAACATCACCTCTTCCATATCCATCTAATATAATATAATAAATGTCTGGTAAGGTTTTTTCGCTCTTAATCTCGTCCCCTGTTTTCTTGGTGTGTATCCCTAATTCTTCTGATAAATGATTATTGACTGCCTTGAAATAATAAGTTCCAATATTAAAAAGAGGGACCATGATTAATACCGTTCCCATAATATTTAAGAACCTTGTTAAGCGCTTCCAGTTTCCTCTTGATTTTAATAAGATAAAAAGTAGAAAAAATAGAGCAATGATCCATACCGTCAATAAATAAAAATGATAAATATTGATGTCACTAACGATTTTTCTGGTAAAATCATAAACATAACCATAAGAAAATATGAATATAGAAAAAAGAGATATAATTATGCCCGCCTTATTCTTTTTCAAGAGAAAACTTAATAACCAAAATAATAATGTTCCAATTCCTACAACAAGCAGCGCTGAAGGCAAAAAATCGATAATCCTAAGCTGATATACATTATGAGCATACAAATATAAAATAGGGTAAAACGCAAATAAAAAAGGATGGATAACAAATTTACATTTTTTTGTCTTCATTTTCTAATCATTAAATACAAAATTCTTTCTGAGTTTTTAATCTTGGCAGATGCTTTGATTTTAAAATATTTATCAAATTTTTCTTCGAAATTCCTCTGTGTATATTCGGAGAATATGTCTTCCCTCATAGATAGTAGCCTTTTAACTTTAATATCAGATTTAGGAATAAATTCAATAATAAGTGAATTACAAATTTTTCTAAGAAATTTAGCTATCTTATCAAAGGGCAGATTATTTGAAATCGCTAAATGATGGATTAGAGCAAGAGCAAGAATTGTATCGACAGGTCCTCTCTTTATAAAAGAATTTCTCTCGTTATTTTCCCAACCAATGCCCGGACTAGGATTGGTAAGGTCAATTAGAAGGGGCAAAATATTGATTTCCTTGTTTTTTAATGTTAATCGATAATTAATCTCTACGCATGCTGGATCAACATCAAAAGAAACCGTTAGCGCTCTTTTGTTCTTAGCTATACGACTAAAAATGCCTGTGTTGGCCCCAAGATCCCAAACGGTTCTTGGCTGAATTTCATCTAAAAAGCCTGACACTGTTTTCTGTTTATGCTTAAAAGATCCTAATTCATAGCTATCGCCTTCGTAATAATTTTTCCATTCCGTATCCCCTGGTTTCCATTCTAGTTTTTTAATAGAAGATTCAAGGTTGTCAATAAGCGCCAAGAAAGAATGAGGAGTAAATTTTTTTCTTATAAAATCTTTTTCGTTGGTTTTTTTGGCAAAATGTTTTTGACTTTTAGCATGAAGATGAATGTGTAGCAAAAGCGACATTTTATACCAAGTCCGCCTTGGTAATAGTTTGCTGGCTAAATCCAATGGAATACCGTCTATGTGTATCCTCAAGAGTTGATTTAGCCTGACGTCTCTATGCGCCATTAATGCCAATGGCGCCAGGAAGTGTTGGCAAAATTGCTTATACGCAATCCATGGTCTGCCTTCAATATATTTTTCAAAAGAAAGTGTATCAATAAATATTGGCCTATATCCTAAAAATTGAATATTATAAGCGCTAGCATCTTTAAGGCTCATCCCAAATTTAAGAGCTATCTTTTGGATCTCAAGTGTCACGAGAGCAGCTGCTTTCAGTTGACTAAAACACCATTCATAAGGATAAGATACAAATGGAATTTGTTGGGGTTTAATTACTTTATAAGCATCATCTGATAGAGCGAGTTTTATGTTCTCTTCTTCATGAGAAATAAGCAAATTTTTCTTAATTAATTTTTTATATAGTCCTGATTTCATCAAATAATCATAATTTTCTTTATATATAATATTAACTTGACGATAAATTTCGTTATTTTTATAAAAAAGAAACCCGCTTGGATCTCTAAAGGAACTTGATGCTTTATTTTTTTTCTTGTTGTTCATCGTTTTGATTAACTTTTTCTTTAGTCTTCTTTTCCTTATTTGAAAATAAATTATTTAAAAAGCGTCTTATTTTTGACCAAAATATTCTAAGAGAAAAAAGAGCTCCCAACAAGGCCGCAGCAATTATTTGAATAAGATAGCTTCCTGTTCCAGGGTCAAGATAAGCATAAGTATTCTTTGCGCTGACAAAATAAAAAAGAATACTCGTTATAAAAATTAGACATAAAAATGGTTTTTTCTTGTTCATTATTTTTTGCTAAACAAATAAAAAAATAAAATTATTAATGTTTTTTATTACAACATCTTTCCCACTAAGTACTCAACTGGAGCGTAATTGTCGGTTAAGATGGGAATGTGTTTAGAGGTGGTTAAATTTTCACCTAAATAATGTTTTAGATATTCCAATGTTTCTTCATTTTGTGTTTCTTTACTCTTTTTTTCAAAATCAAAGCCGTTGTCTTTTGAAGTTACAATCATAACATTTTGAACGGCCTCAATTTTCTCATTATTGATGGGAAAGACATATACTTTAGGAAAAACTGATTTAATCGTTTTAAATTCTGAAAGGAAAAATTCCGCCTTATTCCCCTGAAGCGCTGAAATAATATTTACTATCAAAACACCATCGTCACTTAAAATTTTAGACATTCTTTGCAGGGCCTCTTTGGTAGTTAGCTCATAGGGAACGCTATAAGAAGAATTAAAGGCATCGTTATAAATCACATCATATTTTTCCTGAGTTTTATTTAAAAAACTGCGACCATCCTCATTAAAGATATAAAGACGATCACTTTCTTCCAAATTAAAATAATTTTTAGCTAAATTGGTAACTTCCGGATCTATTTCAACAACATCAATTTCTCCTTTAGGATGCCTTACTATAAAATCTCGGGGCACAGAATAACCCCCTCCTCCAATCATCAAGGCCTTATTTATTTTAGAGTTAAAAAAATCATCTAAGCGATAAAATTTAGTGTAATCAAAAAGAAGTTCGTTCAAATTATCTAAATATATTCCTGAATGAGGACCAACTTCAAGATGAAGAATTCTTATTGGCCTTCCCTTAATATTCTTAGTGTCATAAATTCTAATATGATTATAGGCCGAATCTTTATCTACTAAAAAGGGACTATTTAGCGCTCTCAATTTTATAACCGGCAGAGCAAGAAGAATTAGGACTAAAACAATAATGCTCGGCAAAAGTTTTTTAGGATGCGTCAAAAAAGCAACAAAAATCAAAGCAACTCCTATGCCAAAAAGAATGTCAGTTAATTGAAAGTTTGGAATCAAATAAAAACCTGCCAAGAAGGTTCCCGAAATACTTCCTAAAGTAGAAAGCGCATACAAATTTCCTGCGGTATTTCCTGATGTTTTCAAACTTTTTATCTTAAGTCGTAAAGCATAAGGAGAAACCATTCCCAAGAAAACTGAAGGCGCAATAAAAAGAAAAGAGGCAGATATAATTGAACCCACTTTAATTCCTCCCAAAGCGCTTAATCTCAAAACTACATCTTTAAACAAAGGGATTAGTCCTATATAGACAGCACCTATTAAAATAACCGCTGCTAAGTACACATATTCAGGTTTTCTATCGGCTAATCTGCCTCCAAGCCAATAACCCAAACTCAGCGCGCCTAAAATAATCCCGATTAAGCTTGCCCAAACATAAATTGAAGTGCCTAAATAAGGAGCAAGTAATCTTGCGCCAACAAGTTCTAAAATCATAACACAAGCGCCGCAAATAAAAACTATGATTTCTAATTTTCCTAATTTAATTTTTTTCATATTAAGATATGCCGGGGACAGGAGTTGAACCTGCACGGGTTTTATCCCACAAGATCCTAAATCTTGCGTGTCTGCCAATTTCACCACCCCGGCCCTTATTCAAATATACCTGTAAAATAAAAAAATCTCAATGCTGAAATCATAAAAGCTATAAGGGCTATAGCGTTATAAAGATTGAATTCTTCCAATTATCCAGTATATTGCGCCCAGCATCAATGGCTAATGTCCAAAGATGATGTTGCGTTTTCCTCTTTCTTTTCTTCCGCTATAGGATAATTAGCTGGATTATCGTAAAAAGACCAAAAACCCTTTTTTGAAAGCTGGTTACCGTCTTTATCATAAACCTCTTGCCATAAGACTGTTTTAAAGGTTCCTTTTTCTTGGTCTCTTTCATAAATGCGGGGTCCTGTTACTTTAACCTCTTTTTCTTCGTCTTTTCCATACATTTCAAAAATCAAATTATTGTCTTCTATTCTTTTTTGGATTAAGATGTATCCTTCTGTATTATTGATAAATCTTAGGTCTGGATGAGGAGAATAAACGGTCGCGTCAAATCCTTGCGGGTTATAATAGCCGACTGGAAAAGCATGAGGATAGCGTTCAGTGATTTCAAGTCCCGAGTTAACGGCTGCTCTAAACATTGTTGTTGAAACCTGACAAATGCCTCCGCCATATTCAGGAATAAGCTGGTTTCCTTTAATAACAAGTCCTGGCAGATACCCTTCTTCGCCCGTAATTTCGCCTAATGTTTCGTTAAAAGAAAATTCCTCGTTTGGCTCAATTAAATGCTGATCAAATTTGCTTGACCCTACTCTAATATTATTCACTCTGCTTAAGGAGGAACCTGTATAATTTGATTCTCCCTGAGCCAAAAGCTTATCTATGCCAAGCTCAGAAAGATTGTCTTCCCTGACTGTGGCCAGAACTTCTTTAATTGCTAAGCTTAAATTAATCTTGCCATCAAGAATATCGTGAATAATGATATCGGCGCTTTCTTCTAAGAGAAGCTCTGCGCCATTTTCTGATTTTTCTTTGATAACAAGATTACCTTCTTCCACGCCTAAACGAGCTTTTTTAGGAGGACGATTAACATTTTGAATAATACTTAAAAGGTAATGAGTTGCCAGTTCTTTGTCTAATCTTAATCCTAAAATTTGATTGTTTGAATCTTTTTCAAAGACTGGATCAAATGTTAACCAGTAGCCCAAAGTATTTTTGTCTATTTTCCAAGAATCTTTTTCAAATTTTAACAGATAGGGAGCATCTCTTAAGACCTCCTCCGCTTTTAATTTTGCTATTTCTGTTTCGTCGTCTTTTATTTCTGGAAAAACATTCATTATTTCAATCTCATAAGTGGGAAGCGGCATTCTAAGTTTTGCGGCTTTTTCCGTCGCTTTTTTTATAAAGCTATCCCAGTCAGGAGCATTGCCTGAATGGGAAGCAACTAAAATGAGTTCTTCATTTTTATAATCTAAATTAGCATTTTGGCTATCTTTTAGATATTCGCTAAAATTTAGCTTAGTAAAATTTAATAGCGCATTTTGACTCCAACTTGTATCAATATCAAAATCATACTTGCCTGATATAGACATAATTTGTTTTTCAATATTACTGAAAAAACTTTGCTTTTTGCCAAATTCAAGGCCTTTTTTAATAGTTGATTCAACCTCAAAATTAAATCCCAGTGTTTTCCATGAAGTTTTTATTGTCTTATTTTCTAATTTTAAAATTACTTGTGTATCTATCCATTTGTTTGTGTATTTTTCAATCTTGCGTTTAGCTTCTTCGGCTTCTAATCCCCCGACATTTACGCCAGCGATTTTAAGGCCGTGAACTAAAACATTGCGATTAAATAAAAAAAGAGCGTTAACCAAAACGCCCCCTATTAAAAAAACGACTAAAAGGATAATGGGTAGCTTGCCGACAAAGAACTCTTTTCTCATAAATTTATGAACCTTAAACTGCCTTAACTTTGATTTTCTGTTGATGACTCACTGATTTTTTAGGAAGCTTTACGGTCAGAATGCCATTTTTAAGCTCTGCTTCAATATTATCCTCATCTATATCGGCCGGTAAAATCACGCTGCGAGAAAAACTTCCCCAATAAAGTTCCTGATAAAAATAATTTTCTTTATCTATCGTTTCCCCGGCTTTTCTCTCTCCCTTAATAGTCAACATACCATTGTTATAAGCAATGTCTAAATCTTCAGGAGAAACTCCGGCGATAGTTGATTTAATGATAATATCCTTATCTGTTTGATAAACATCCAAAGTGAGCTGACCATCGTCGCCAGCTTCAGTTAACCACTCCTTATTTTCTAAAGAACTTTCATCGGTCATCATTGGTATTTCTCTTGATAAATCTTCGCTTTCGTTGTTAATTTTAATATCTTTTTCTCTTTCTCCTTTTGCGTTTTTGGTAAGCAAATCAAGAAAGCTTCTTCTTTTTTTGGGCATAATATTTTTATATTTAAAAATTAATTATTTTTTCTTTTGTTTTAGCGATTGAATGTTAAGCCGGCGAAATCCTTTGGCCACAATGAGCGACAGGAAAAGCAAAAAGACTGCAATCAGATAAAGATAGATAGGTTTTCTAAGATCATCGCTTCTAATTATAAGGAAATTAAAGAAACCGTGCAACCCCGAAGCTATCAACAGGCCTATTAAAATAAAACCAATGCTCAGTGGATAACGTTTCCGATTTTTTCTATGAAAAATCGCCCTTGCTACAAAAAATCCGACAACCGCTGAAGAAAGAGCATGAATAAAAGTTGCACCTAAAAATCGCGGAAACAAAACATTGCCTAGCTCTATTAAATTCCCCTGCCTAAAACCGATAAGAAGGTTCTCTACGGCCGCAAAAGCAAGCGCCACGATAATCATATATTCCATTGCGTCAACTGGCTCGTCAAATTCTTTATTCTTTAAGATAGTAAAGCGCACTACTAAATATTTTAATGTTTCTTCCCAAAAAGCATTAAAGAAAATTATAAAAAGAGAAGACGCTACAAATTTAAAAAGAAAGGTTCCTGCGCAAAAACTTAAAAAATTATAATAGAGCCGATAAATTAGCTGATAGCACCCATGGATAGCTACTGCCCAGCCTGTGTTCCCTTTTGCTCTTATAACCTCTTGAGCGATTATATCTCCTCCAAGTATTAACACCATGGCCATTGTTACAAGCAGGCCCCATAAAAAAACTCTTATAATCAAACGATTTGGTTCGGGATGAATATCTTTTCTTAAATAAAACAAAAGCCAAATCAAGCTGGGAAGCAAAGCTAATGGTAAAATTAATAAGGAAAACATAAATTTTTATTTTGGCCAATTTTCTATCATAAGAGATTCTTTTTTATCTTCAATTGGCAGTTTTTGATAAATTTCTTCTGTTATAAATGGAATAAATGGATGAAGAAGTTTTAATGATGTTAACAATACATAAAACAGCACATTTTGAGTTCGCTTCTTATCTTCAACTCCCACGCATTCTCTTAAATATAGCTTTGCTTTCTCTAAATAAATATCGCAAAAATCATGCCAAAAAAATTCATACAAGGTTTCTGTTGCTTTATCAAAGCGGAATTTATCTAAGTAATCATTTACTGATTTTATTGTTTTTCTTAGATTGTTTAAAATATCCTTATCATCGCTTGTTAGATTCATCCGCGCTAATTTGTTTTTCTCATCCGCGCTAATTTGTGTGAACTTATTCATTAAAATAAATCTCGTTGCATTCCATAGCTTGTTACAGAATTTCTGTCCCATAATAATATTGTCGTTATTAAAACGAATTGCCTGATTAGCGCCAGTCATCCATAGAAGTCCAAAACGAGTCGCATCGGCCCCATATTCTTGAATTAAATCAAGAGGATCAATGCCTGTACCCAAAGATTTTGACATTCTTTTGCCTTCTTTGGTAAGAACAGTAGGATGAATATAAATAGTTTTGAAGGGCGCGCGTCCCATAAATTCCATGCCTGAAAAAATCATCCTAACATGCCAAAGATAAAGTATTTCAGGAGCGCTACTAATTATATCTCCAGGATAAAATTCTGAAAGATCATTCTGCGGATTTTTACAAATGCCATGGCTAAATTCTTTGCAATTTTGAGGCCAACCCAAGCTTGCAAATGGCCATAGAGCGGAAGAAAACCAAGTGTCCAAAACATCGTTTGAATTTTCAATAGGTAATTCATGGCCCCACCAAATTTGTCGAGAGATACACCAGTCCTTGATGTTTTTTAACCAATTAAAATAGGATTTCTCCCATTTTTTTGGATAAATCCTTACTTTTTTTGACTTGACGGCATCTATCGCAAGTTTTGCTAATGTTTCCATTTTTAAAAACCATTGAGATGATATTAATGGTTCAATGGGCGCGCCACAGCGATAGCAAACAGAAATATTGTGAATATACTCTTCTTCTTTTTCAAAAAGTTTTTTCTTTTCAAAAATTTTTAGAACTTTTTTTCGGGCATCGCTTACGCTAATACCCTCAAAATCTCTGCCTGCCTGTTTGGTCATTTTGCCTTCTTCGTTAATAATCTGAATTGAAGGAAGATTGTTCCTTTGGGCAATATCAAAGTCCGTAGAAGAATGAGCTGGGGTTACCTTGACCGCCCCTGTGCCAAATTCTTTATTGATTGAATCGTCGGCTATAATGGGAATTTCGCGGTTCACTAAAGGCAGGACAATCGTTTTGCCAATAAGTTGGCGGTACCGTTCGTCTTCTGGATGAACGGCCACCGCAGTATCTCCTAACATAGTTTCAGGTCTTGTCGTCGCGACTACAATATATTTACATCTATCTGTATTTTCACCTTCTTCCCCTTGTATTTTGAGCGGATACTTAAGATACCAAAGTTTTCCTTTTTTTTCTTTATATTCTACTTCTAAATCAGACAAAGCGGTCCCACACCTAGGGCACCAATTAATCAAGCGCCTTCCTTTATAAATCCAGCCTTTTTCTTGATAATGTTTAAAGGCAACTTTAACGGCCTCCTGATAATCTTTGTCCATCGTAAAATGGCTTCTGGACCAGTCTACCGAAACTCCTAATTTCTTAAATTGATTTAAAATAATATTTCCGTATTTTTCGCGCCATTGCCAAGCTCGTTCAATAAACTTATCTTTGCCGATATCCTGACGGTTGAGTCCTTCTTGTTTTAATTCTTTTTCAACTACATTCTGCGTAGCAATTCCTGCATGGTCGGTCCCTGGAAGCCAAAGTGTTTCAAATCCCTGCATTCTTTTTCTTCTCACTAAAACATCCATTAAAGTGTTCTCTAGAGCATGTCCAATATGAAGATTTCCTGTAATATTAACCGGCGCCATAAAAGCGACATATTTTTCTTTTGCTTTTCTGGGCTTAAAATAGCCAGATTTTTCCCAATTTTTATAAATTTTTGTTTCTATTTTGCCAGGTAAATATTTTTTTGATAATTCTTCCGCCATAATATATTTAGATTAAAATCCCAAATTAGAATTAACTTTTAATTCTTGCCAAGAATAATCTTTGTCCTGACAATAATTTAAATAAGCTGCCAGCGCTATCATTGCTGCATTATCGCCACAATATCTTTTGTTAGGTAGGATAAGATTAGTTTTGACGCGCTCCGATAATATTTTCAGTTCCTCTCTAAGTTGATTGTTGGCCAATACTCCACCGCCGACTAATAATGTTTTTATATTAAATTCTTTGATAGCTTTTCCCGTTTTTTTAATTAAAGTTTCAACTACCGCTTTTTGGAAACTTGCCGCCATATCCGCTTTAATTCTATTTAATAATTTTTGATTCTCCTTAACGATTTTTGATTTTCCTTGATAATCTTTAATTTTATATAATACTGCCGTTTTGAGGCCAGAAAAAGAAAAATTATAATCAGGCGAACCAATCATTGGACGAGGAAGCTTAAATTTATCTTCATTTCCATTTTTAGCCACTTTTTCAACAGCAGGACCGCCCGGATATCCCAGTTCTAATAGGCGCGCTACCTTATCAAACGCCTCTCCCGCCGCATCGTCAAGAGTTTCTCCAATTAATTCGTACTCGCCAATGGCTTTAACTAAAATTAACTCTGTATGTCCCCCCGAGACAATCAATCCGAGAGCGGGAAACTTTAATCTTTGAAGATTAATAGTTGAGCTTTGGCTCAACAAAGAAGAAAATAAATGGGCTTCTAAATGGTTTATTCCAGTAATTTTTATTTTATATTTATAAGCAAGCGCCTTGGCAAACGATGTTCCCGTTAAAAGGCATGGCATCAATCCTGGACCAGAAGTCACCGCAACTAAATCAATCTTTTTCATAAAATCGCTCGTTTTTTCTTTGTTGTTTTTTAATATTTCTTTAAAAATTTGAGATAAATTCTTTATATGTTCTCTTGCCGCTAATCTCGGCACCACGCCACCATATGGAGCATGAATTTCTATTTGAGAAGCGATTTTATCAGCTAATATTTTAATTTCTAAAGAATTTTTTTGTTTCTTTTGGCAAAACTCAACCAGAGCAATGGCTGTCTCGTCACATGAGGTTTCAATCGCTAAAATATTCATATTAGTTATTAATTTTAATTGCAAAGCAGAGAAAAATCAATAAGACCTTGATTTTTCTCAATTTTTAGCTATCATATGAAACTACTAGTTGATAGTAGTAAGCAAAATGTAGTTAGAAACTAAACATTAAGTCGTTTATATTTTCTCTGACATTTAAAGTTTGACATTTTAAAAATAATTTTACCTTAATTTTTAGTTTTGATTTTTAAGTTTTTCATTTCTTAAGCGCCCCTGTCGTCTAGTGGCCTAGGACGTCAGGTTTTCATCCTGAAAACCGGGGTTCGACTCCCCGTGGGGGCATAAAAATACTTAAACCCTTTATTGATAAGGGTTTCATCGATTTAAGATATGTTTAAATTAAATTGTATTTTTATATAACTATATTATGAGGGAACGATTTCCAGAACAATTGCCACCTAGTGAAGAAAAAGGAAATGAGGGCGAAGAGGTTCAGTCAGAACAAGTTGTTGAGAACCTAAAAGCTGACCCGGAGAACAAAGAGCTGTTATTGCGATGGTTAGATTGGCGCCAACAAGAAGTTGAGCTTGCTAATACTAGTGAAGCGAGCTTGCAATTAAATATTGAAGTTGCGCAAATCTATCGAGATGCAGGACTAAAAGAATATGCATCACAAGCATTCCGCGATGCTGCCATACAAGCGTATCAAGAACATAAAGATGACGTTTATGAAGAACTCATAGAAGAAGCCGAAAAGATTGAAGGAGCCGAGGGAGCTTAGTCCTAACCTCATTAAGCTGTCTCTCTGCTTTCCTTAATCCCTTATCATATCTACTACAGCAAGGCTCTTAAACACCCCCTTCCACTTCAAAACAATCTTCTCTATGGTGTTCCATTTGAGACTCTGTGAGCACTAAAAAATGAATAGCTATTTATCATGGTATTTAAGGTTCAAGAGAAAGTAAAAATTAAATGGTCCTCCGATTTCGCATACGCTGTTGGCTTAATCGCCTCTGACGGATGCCTTTCAAAAGATGGGAGTCATATTTCATTTCATTCCAAAGAAATTGAATTGATTAATAAGTTTAAATACGCCCTAGATTTAGATAATAAACCATATCGTGTAGCACGCGGAGGTGAACAAGAAAAAAAATATTTCGTCTTAGCTTTTGGTGACAAAATCTTCCATCAGTATTTAAACGGGATTGGGATTACCTCAGCTAAATCAAAAACGATAAAAGCAGTTGATGTGCCTGATAATTTTTTTGCTGATTTTTTCAGAGGACTTTTTGACGGCGATGGTTCATTCTATACTTTTTGGGACAAGAGATGGCCAAATAGTTTTGGTTTTAAACTGTCTATTGCTTCCGCAAGCATAGATTTTATAAAATGGCTTAAGCAAAAACTGACAGATCTCTATGGTGTTAAGGGCTATACTCATAAAGGCGATGGTGTGTTGAATCTAGAATATGTAAAGGGAGATAGTAAGCGGCTTTTTGCTGTAATGTATTACAAAGACAATCTCTTGTTTTTTAGCAAAAAATATATTAAAGTAAAAAATGCTTTAGAAAAAGATAAAAAGTTAGGGATAGATGCTTTGCAAAAACCTCGAAACGCTGCGGTAGCTCAGCGGTAGAGCTCTGGTTTGAAGAACCAGGAGTCAGAGGTTCGACTCCTCTTCGCAGCACCAGCGGGAGTAGCTTAGTTGGTAGAGCGTCGGCTTGCCAAGTCGAAGATCGCGGGTTCGATCCCCGTCTCCCGCTATTAGTTTGCCTTAGTGAATATAATGAGCTTAGGCAAAGTTATATCCTGAGCGGAGCGAAGGATACAAGATACTTCTTATATCCTGAGCGGAGCGAAGGATACAAGATACTTCTTATGTCCCGAACGAAGTGAAGGATTATATTAAAATATTCGACCATAGGTGTCGGATATTTTGTTTTACCCTCTTTAATTTTAGCATTGTTATGTTATTATTAGGTAAAATCAGTTTTGGTTTGTTGTTTTGTATTTTTTTTGATTATTAGTCATGAATTTTAACGAACAAGAGAAAAAAACTCTTAAATTTTGGAAAGAAAAAAATATTTTTAAAAAATCTTTAGAGAAAACAAAGGACGGAGAGTCTTTTGTTTTTTATGACGGCCCGATTACGGTCAATGCCCAGCCTGGTATTCACCATGTTTTAGCGCGCATATATAAAGACATCATTCCGAGATATAAAACAATGCGGGGGTTTAATGTTGTTCGCAAGAATGGGTGGGATACTCACGGTTTGCCAGTTGAAATTGAAGTTGAAAAAAAACTTGGTTTTAAGTCAAAAAAAGACATTGAAGATTATGGAATTGCCAAGTTTAACGAAGAATGCAAAAAAACTGTGGACGAATTAATGCCTATTTTTAGAAAAATGACCGAAAGAATTGGCTATTGGGTTGACATGGATAATCCATATATTACATACAAACCACAATATATGGAAACTGTGTGGTGGATATTAAAAAAAATCTGGGATCGCGGCCTCTTATACGAAGATTTTAAAGTGGTACCTTGGTGCGCCAGGTGCGAAACTGCCCTTTCAACTCACGAATTAGCTCAAGGATATAAAAATATTTATGAAAATTCAGTTTATGTACGTTTAAAAATATTGCCCCATCAAAAAATCAAAGATTTTTCCTTAGCCGAGAATACTTACTTCTTAACATGGACGACCACTCCGTGGACTTTGCCTGGCAATACAGCTTTAGCAATTGGCGCTAATTTAGACTATTGTTTGATAAAACTGGAAAAAGAAAACTACATTTTGGCCAAATCAAGATTAGAGATTCTTGAAAAAAAATACGAAATCGTTAAAGAATTTAAAGGAAAAGATTTGGAGAGTATTGGCTACTTTCCCCTTTTTGATATTAAAGAAAATCAAAACAACGCTTCACATAAAGTTTATCCCGCTAACTTTGTAACCGAAGAGGATGGCACGGGCTTGGTTCATATCGCTGCCATGTACGGAGCTGATGATTTTGAATTAGGAACAAAATATAATCTTCCCAAAGTTCATACAGTTAGCGAAAACGGTAAGTTCAATAAATTGGTCAAAACCTTTGAAGGAAAAAAAGTAAAAGACAAAGAAACAGAAAAAAGTATTCTGGAATATCTCAAAAAGAACAATCTTCTCTTCAAAGAAAAAATTGTTCAGCATGATTATCCTTTTTGCTGGCGTTGTAAAGAACCATTACTCTACTACGCTAAAGAGTCCTGGTTTATTAAAATGACTGACCTTCAAGAAGATCTTCTTAGGGCAAATAAAAAAATTAATTGGATGCCTGCTTACCTCAAAGAAGGAAGGTTTGGCGAATGGCTCAAAGAAGTGAAAGATTGGGCAATCACTCGAGAACGGTATTGGGGAACGCCATTCCCGGTCTGGCGATGCCAATCAAGTAGGGGCCAAACTACAAATGACGAATTGCAAATAAAGTCCAAAATACAAAATCCAAAAGCTCAACAGTGCAAAAACATTAAGGTAATTGGTTCGTATAAAGAACTTGAAGAGTTGTCTGGTCAAAAACTGAAAGACCCTCACCGTCCTTATGTTGATGCAATAACTTTTAAATGCGACCGGTGCGGCGGAGAAATGAGGCGCGAACCGTATGTAATTGATGTTTGGTTTGATTCGGGCGCGATGCCGTTCGCTCAAGACCATTGGCCGTTCGCTCCTGCCTCCGCCAAGGATATACAAGATACAAAAAATTCGTCACCAAAATTGTTTCCTGCCGATTATATATCAGAAGCAATTGATCAAACCAGGGGGTGGTTTTACACGCTTTTGGCAATTTCTGTGCTTTTAGGATATGAATCTCCTTATAAAAACATTCTCTGCTTGGGTCATGTTTTGGATAAAAAGGGAGAAAAAATGTCAAAATCAAAAGGAAATACCGTTTTACCCGATGAAATTATTAATAAATATGGCGCTGACGCGCTGAGGTGGTATTTCTTTACCGTTAATAAACCAGAAAATCCTAAAAAATTTGATGAAAAAGATGTCAAAAAAGCTTTTTCTAAGTTATTATTGATTAAACAGATTGTTAATTTTTTGGATTTTTACGGCTTGACAACCAATTCGTTTACGCAAAAAGAGGTAGAGGATTTTAATCCTAAAAATGTGCTAGATATATGGCTCCTATCAAGACTAAAGCTTGTTAACGAAGAAGTAAGCAATTTTTTAGATAATTATCAAGTGGTTGAAGCGGCGCGTCTGATTGAGGCTTTTATAAACGATATATCTTATAGATATATTCATTGGTCAAGGCATCGTTTTAAAGCATCTTCTCCCGACAGAAAAGAAGGAACCAAAACTCTTATTTATTCTCTTTTTGTCCTTTCTAAATTAATCGCGCCTTTCGTTCCTTTTTTAGCGGAAGAAATTTTTGATTTCTTAAAAAAAGGACCAATGTCTAAAGACGGACAGCTGAAAGAAAGCATCCACTTAGAAGATTGGCCAAAATGTCAAAAAATCAATGTTGAAGAAAAAGAAATATTAAATAAAATACTATTGGTTGAGCAGATAATTAGCCTAGGACTAAGAGCGAGAAAGGAGGCTAATTTAAAAGTAAGACAACCATTAAGTGAAATTAAGTTAAATATTGACATAGAAGTAGATCTTCTTAAAATTGTTGAGAAGGAGCTAAATGTTAAAAAAGCAATCATAGATAAAAAATTAGAGAATAAAAAGGGCTGGATTTTGGACAGAGAAGAATCTATGGGTATTATGCTTAATATAGAATTATCCGATGAACTCATAAATGAAGGAGCAACGAGAGAAATCGTGCGTAATATACAAACTCTAAGAAAAAAGGCCGGTTTTACTCCTCAAGATATAAGCGAAATAGAATATTCTACAAAATCATCTAAAATAAAATTATTATTAACTGCAAATGAGAAAAAGATAAAATTATTTACCAATACTGCCAGTATTGTTGCAGAAACAGAAAATTTGTCTTCAGAATATATAACAGAAATACAAATTTTAGATAGTTCTGTCAAAATTGCCATAAAAAGGTATAATAAATAGGTTATTAATATTTTTTACCTTAAATTTTTTGTGTATTTCAAAACAAAAGCTGTTATTTTAAAAACTTATAACAGTGATGAAAACAGATTTTATATAACTGCCTATACTCGTGATTTTGGAAAGATTACTTATTTGTCGCGCGGTCTTAATAAAAACAAAGCTAAGCTAAAGTCGGCGCTCATGCCCTTTTCCTTAAGTGAAATTATCGCCGTAATATCTAAGGGTAAACCTGTTATTACCCGAGCTGAATTAATAAAAAGTCTTTATTCAAAAACAAATTTTAGAAATCAAGCGTTGTCTTTCTATTTTGCGAGCCTAACAGATCGTTTGACTGAAGATAGATTGAAAGATAAAAGAATTTTTTCCCTTATTGTCGGAACATTAAATATCTTAGAAAAACCAAAAAGTAAAGAATTCTTAAGAAATTTGCTTCTTGCCTATTTTCCACTGAAACTGGTGAGATACTTAGGGTATATGCCCGAACTTGATTGTTGCGCAAGCTGCTCAAAAAAATTGTCTTCCCAATCAATTTACTTGAGCTATAAAAAGAATGGCGCGCTTTGCAGTTATTGTAAAAACAAAGACAAGGAGGCGTTAAAAATAACTTATCAAGAACTCAGTTTGCTGAAAAAAATATCACAAGCAAATTTTAAAAGCTCTCAACATATTCAACCATCAATTAATCAACTTAAGAAAATAGCAAGATTTATTAATTTTTATGCTTTTTATGTATCGGGAGAATCGCCTCACGCTTACATAATTACCAATCGTCTTCATTGTTTTCAATAATATGTCTTCCTTAGAAGATCTAAAAAAAAGAATTTATCGACCATCCATAGAGAAAAAATTGACGGAACGTCTTGAGTATGAATATAATCCGGAACCGTTAAAACCTCAGCCAATAAAAGAACATTTTTTTACGCCTAAGCGAAAAAAAATATTAAAATTAACTCTTTCTGGCATATTGTTTTTAGTCATTTTTATCGTTGGGTTGTTTTGGCTTGGCGCAAAAGGTCATTTTGATAAAGATAAAATTATTATAGAGCTTAACGGATTACTAAAAATTGAGTCGGGAGAATTTTTGAAATACGATTTCATTATTAGAAACAACAATAATATTTCCCTTGAAAATGTAAAATTAATTATTAATTATCCCGAAGGATCTCATCTGCAAAACCCTGAAAAAAAAGAATCAACAGAGACATTCTATCTTGAGCATATCCCAGCTAAAGGAGCAAAAAGCGTAACTTCTTATGTCAAAATCTTTGGTCCCGAAGACAGCAAGGAAATTATTAAAACTAAATTAAGTTTTGTTCCTGCTCGCCTTAGTTCTGAATTAGAAAAAGCTCAAGATTTTGCGGTAGATATAATTTCTTCTCCCTTAAAAATAGTAATAGACGCTCCTAAAATTATTGCTCTTAACAAAAATGTTGTTTATACCGTTAGTCTTTCTAATTATTCTGATAATATTTTTGAAGATGCGCGTTTAAAAATAAACTACCCTGAAGGATTTAAGGTTGTTGAATTCTCCCCTCGCCAGCCCGATATTTCAGATCATACATGGCAATTTGAAAAAATCTTGCCTCAAGAACAAAAAGAATTCAAGATTACGGGCAAATTTACTCAATCTCTTGACATTATTAATTTCTCGGTTGCTCTTGAATTAAAAGAATCCGATAATAAATATCAAATATATACTCAGTCTTATTCGGCCGAATCTTTCACTCCAGCACCGATAAGTATCGACATTCAACCAACAAATTTGACTGTTCCAAGTGTTGTTTATGCTGGATCAAACTTAGGCATAATTATTAATTTCCAAAATACTACTGATTCAATATTAAGAGATATTGTTCTAACTGTGGAAGTTTCTGGAGAGATTCTTAAATACGGAAGTATTATGCCGAGCAATCAAGGAATTTATATTGAAAATGAAAATAAAATTATTTGGGATAGCCGTCATATTCCCCAATTAGCTATTTTGGGACCATTTGAAGCAGGGATTGCCAGTATAAACTTGGGTATTAAAGACACTATTCCCCTAAAAGATTATTCTGATAAGAATTTTACGCTTGAAGCCACTGCCAGGATAAGACCAAATATTATTCCCTCCGAGCTTAGCAGTATTGAGTTAGAAAATAGCGCTAAAACTGAAGTTAAACTAAACTCTATTTTAAGGTTTTCGGAAGTAATTTCTTCTCAAGATGATTCCCCTCTCTCCACTTCAGGTCCCCGACCGCCCGTTATGAGTCAAAAGACAACTTATCTTATTGCTTGGCAACTGCTTAATTATTATAATGATTTGTCTAACATAATTGTTGAAAGCTATCTTCCTCAAGGCGTATATTGGGAAGATGAATGGTGGCCTAAAAACAACAATATAACCTTTGATCCTTTAACGGGTAAGTTGCTTTGGCAGGTAAACGAACTTAAGGCAGGCACTGGCTTTACCAGTCCCGTTAAGCAAGTTATTTTTAAAGTAAGCAATGTTCCATCTCCGTCTGATGTAGAAGAACAATTAATACTCTTAGGTGAATCTACCGCTCAAGGCCAAGATACTTTCACTAATCAGTATCTTAATTCAGCTCTTCCTGGTCTTAGTACCGGAGAAAAAGTTGTAAGACAATAATGAAAAATTTAATGGACAAAATTATATCTTTGTGCAAAAGGAGAGGGTTTATTTTCCCTTCTTCTGAAATTTACGGCGGGATGGCAAATACATGGGACTATGGTCCCTTGGGCGTTGAATTAAAAAATAATATTAAGCAGATGTGGTGGAAAAAATTCGTTCAAGACAGGGATGATGTCGTTGGCATTGATAGCGCTTTAATTATGAATCCTGAGGTCTGGAAAGTTTCGGGCCATCTGGGCGCCGGCTTTGCCGATTTATTGGTAGAGTGTAAGGGATGCCATGCAAGGTTTAAAGCTGATGAGATGGGATATGAAATGGTTCAAGTTGAAAATGCGTCCAGTAAATCTTTTAAAAGACCCGCGAATATTAAGTGCCCAAATTGTGGCTCTGGCGACTTTACGGATCCTGATTTTTTTAACTTAATGTTTAAAACTTTTGTCGGGCCTAAGGGAGAAGAAGAAAATAATATTGCCTACTTGCGGCCAGAAACGGCGCAAGGGATTTTTATTAATTTTAAAAACATTTTAGACACAACACATAAAAAAATTCCCTTTGGCATCGCTCAGATTGGCAAAGCTTTTAGAAATGAAATTACGCCAGGCAATTTTATTTTTAGAACTAGAGAATTTGAGCAAATGGAAATAGAGTATTTTGTTAAAGAAGAAAATTGGAAGAAATATTTTGATGAATGGCTCAACGAGATGAGAGATTGGATAAATCTGCTTGGTCTTAAAAAAGAAAATATTATTGAACATGACGTTGAAAAGAAAGAATTGGCCCATTACTCAAAAAAGACCATTGATGTTGAATATAATTTCCCTTTTGGCAGAAAAGAATTGTATGGTTTGGCTTATCGCACCGATTTTGATCTTAAAAATCATAAACTTTTATATAAAAATTTATCAACAGAGGAAGAATTTATTCCTCATGTAATAGAACCAAGCCTGGGCGTTGATAGGTCTGTTCTTGCAACATTATGTGAGCATTATCACGAGGAAAAAGCTCCAACGGCTGACGGCAAACAGGAAATTAGAACTGTTCTGCAATTTCCCTATTGGTTAAGTCCTATCAAGGTCGCGATTTTGCCCTTGTCTAAGAAAGAAAAATTATCCAAGACGGCTAAACAAATTTTTAATGATTTAAAAAAAGAATTCATCTGTGAATATGACGAAACTCAAAGTATTGGCAAGAGGTATCGCCGTCAAGATGAAATCGGCACCCCTCTGTGTGTTACTGTTGATTTTGACACTTTAAAAGATAGAGCGGTTACAATTAGAAACCGCGATTCAATGAAACAAGAAAGAATAAAAATAAAAGATTTAAAAAGTATTATTAAGAAAAAATTAGATGAAAAATATTAATGGCGATTGTCTTTTAACTTCAGAGTCAGTTACCGAGGGTCATCCCGATAAGATGGCCGATCAAATATCTGATGCGATTTTGGACGAGGTTTTGAAAAATGACCCGGAAGGAAGAGTTGCAATTGAAACGCTTTTAACCAATGGCTTGGTTGTTGTCGCTGGCGAAATGACAACTAAAACCTATGTTGAAGTTCCCAAGGTTGTCAGAAGAGTAGTTAAAAATATTGGCTATACTAACTCATCCTTGGGCTTTGATTGGGAAACTTGTGGAATAGTTTGCGCTATTCAAGAACAGTCCGGTGATATTGCTCAAGGCGTTAATAGTCAAGATATTCTTGGACTTGGCGCTGGCGATCAAGGCATTATGTATGGCTATGCCACCAAAGAAACTCCTGAACTTATGCCCCTTCCCATTGCTTTGGCTCATAAGCTGGCCAAAAGATTGAGTGAAGTTCGTAAAAAGGGCATCCTTCCTTATTTAAGACCTGATGGTAAATCTCAAATAACGATTGAATATGTAAAGGGAAAGCCAAAAAGTATTCATACGGTTTTAATTTCGGCTCAGCATAATCCAGATATTAAGTTAAGTAAGCTTAAGACAGATATTATAGAAAAAGTAATCTTGCCAATCTTGCCCAAAAAACTTTTAACAAGAAATGTTCAATATTTAGTTAACCCGACGGGAAGATTTGTTAAGGGTGGGCCTGCGGCCGATACAGGGCTTACCGGTCGAAAAATCATCGTTGATACTTATGGCGGCGTTGGTTCCCACGGAGGCGGCTGCTTAAGCGGAAAAGATAGCACTAAAGTTGATAGATCGGGCTCTTATGCCGCAAGATGGGTTGCTAAAAATATAGTGGCCTCAGGTTTAGCAGAAAAGTGTGAATTTCAGATTGCTTATGCTATCGGCGTTGCTGAGCCCTTGGCGATTAATATTGATACTTTTGAAACAGGAAGAAAGCCTGATAAAGAAATTTTAGAAGTGATTAAGAAAGTTTTTGATTTAAGGCCGGGCGCAATTATTAAGAATTTAGATTTAAGACGTCCGATTTATCAAAAAGTTGCTTGTTATGGACATTTTGGCCGTCCCGATCTTGATCTTCCCTGGGAAAAAACTAATAAAGTAGAAGCGCTTAAGAAGCATTTTAAGATATGACCCAAGAAGAATTGGGCCAATTTCTTTTCAGGCGCGCTTGTAAGATTTTAGACATTGCGAATTTCAAATTCCAGCCAATGAAGCGCAAAAATCCAATTAAAGATATAAAAAAATCTTTTCGCATTGCTTATATCAATTTAAAAACAAAAAAACTCGTTTTAGATCTTTATACTCCGCGCACCAGAAAACTAAAAAAACCAAGCGTTATTTTGAGAACATTGGCCCATGAACTTGCCCATGCTCAAAAACCGCCATATAGACAACTTTGGCGAGGAAATATTATTAACCGTTCCCATTATCCTAAATTTTATAAACAAGTAAACAAAAATATTGAGAAATTTAAAAAAGATAAAATTTTAAGTCAATTTTTCGCCTAAAATCTATTGTTGTAAATGTTTTTTAGAATAACTACCGTAAATTGCTTTAGTCTTTTTTTATTGGTAAAATATTATTAAATGCTAATAGCTAGTTAATTTATTAATAATTTAATTTTATGACCCGTTTAATATTTGACATTGAGACCATCCCTGCCGACGAATCCAAGAGAGAATTCATCGAAAGTCTAGCCAAGGATAAAAAAGATGAGGCTTTTAAAAACACCAGTCTTAATGGCAATTTTGGCCGTATTTTTTGCATTGCCTATATTAAAGAACCGCCTGAATCTAATAGGGCAGATATTATTAATGGAGAAGAAAAAGAAATTTTGGAGAAGTTTTGGGAAATTGCTCGCGATGTTGATATTTTCATTGGTCATAATGTAATGGATTTTGATTTAAATTTTATTTATAAGAGATCCGTTATCCACGATATTAAGCCAAGTAGACTCCTTAACTTCGCGCGATATAGGTCTGAACCAATTTACGACACTATGAGAGAATGGGAAAAATGGTCTATGAGAAGCGCAACTTCTCTGGACACTCTGGCTAAAATTTTTGGGTTTCAAACTTCTAAAGATAAAATGTGCGGTTCAGAAGTATATGGCAAATATTTAAAAAAACAATTTGATGAAATCTATGAATATTGCAAAAAGGATGTAGAATTAACTCGAAAAATTTATTATAAAATGAATTTTCTTCCGCTCTGATGAATTATACAAAACATAAACTAAACAACGGTTTACGAGTTATCTTGGCTCCTCTTGAAAGTACCGAGACTGTCACGGTCTTACTCTTGGTGAATACTGGGTCTAAAAATGAAAGTCAGGAGAACAATGGCATATCTCACTTTTTAGAACATATGTTTTTTAAAGGAACCGTGAAGCGCCCAAGCACTTTTGCCATATCAGAAACTTTAGACAAAGTAGGCGGCATTTATAACGCTTTTACGGGAAAAGAATATACCGGATTTTATGTTAAACTCGCTTATTTTCACTTGTCTTTAGCTCTTGATGTATTGTCAGATATATTACTCAATTCTCAAATGAATGAAAAAGAAATTGAAAAAGAAAAAAAGGTCATCTTGGAAGAAATTAAACTTTATCAAGATACCCCAACGGTTTATGTTGGTGAATTGTTTGAGCAACTTCTTTATAAAGGAACACCGGCGGGTTGGGATGTTATTGGTACCAAAAAAAATGTTTCATCTTTTAAAAGAAAGGATTTTGTTGATTATTTAAAAAAGCATTATAGTAGTAAAAATTCTGTTTTAGTGGTTTCTGGAAAAATTGATTCTCAAAAAACACTTCGTCTTATAAAAGATTATTTCAATAATTATCCTAAACAAATCACAAAGGATAGGGACCCTATTAAAGAATCTCAGCTTAGGGCGTCTTCATTAATTCATTTTAAACAAACCGATCAAACCCATCTGTGTTTGGGTGTTAGAAGTTATGATATATTCAGTCAAAAACGCTACGCTCTCGCCCTCTTAGAAACAATTCTTGGGGGTGGAATGAGTTCGAGACTTTTTATAAATATTAGAGAAAAAGAAGGTCTTTGTTATTATATTGGGTCAAATCAAGAAAGTTACACTGATACTGGATGTTTAATGGTTCAAGCAGGCATTAGTCATCAAAATATAGAAAAAGTAATAAAATTAATCTTAAAAGAATTTAAGCGATTAAAAGAGGACCTTGTAGATAAAAAAGAATTAAATAAAGTTAAGGATTATATAAAAGGGATAACTCTTCTTGCGCTCGAAACATCTGATAGTGTTGCTGCTTTTCTGGGAAGACAAGAACTGCTTAAAGCAAAAATACAATTGCCAGAAGAAGTCTTTGAAGAGTTAAATAAGATTACTCCTCAAGATATTAGGGTAATTGCTAGAGAAATTTTTATAGAAAAACACTTAAATTTAGGTATTATTGCCCCGAAAAAGGAAATTCCTCAATTAATTAATGATTATTTAATTTTTAAATAAATTTTTATGAAAACAATCCAAAAACAAACCATAGAAATATCGCCTAGCGCGATCTTAAAGGGATTAGCCATTGTCTTATTATTTCTATTTGCTTATTTGATCAAAGACGTCTTGGTAATGTTATTTTTTGCCTTGATTGTGGCGTCAACAGTTGGCGTTCCAGCTAGTTGGCTTAAAAAGCATCACATTCCACGAACCTTTGGGGTCATTATCGTTTACATTTCGGTTGTTATTTTCATTGGCGGAGTCCTTACTTTAGTCGTGACTCCATTGGCAAATGAATTAAGGCAATTTTCTAACTTCATTCCAAGAATAAGTTCGGGCATCAGTAATATTTTTACTAGTCTGGCTACAAATGAAACTCAACTACAGGAATTTTTCTTGAATATGAGCAACAAACTAGGTCAAATGCAAATTGATTTCTTTTCCTTTACGGGCAATGTCGTTGGCAGAATTGCTTCTTTTTTCTTTGTTTTCATTTTGTCGTTTTATCTGTCTATTGAAGAAGAGGGTGTAAAAAAATTTTTAAGGGCGATTACTCCGAAAAGCGAAGAAGGGTACGCTATTACGGTGTGGGAAAGGGCTCAGGCAAGATTGAGCCGTTGGTTTGGTTCGCAACTTTTATTAGGATTAATTGTTGGTTGTATGACATTTATTGGCTTGACTATTATAGGCGTCCCATACGCTATTGGTTTGTCTCTCTTGGCCGCTATGTTTGAATTAATTCCAACAGTGGGGCCAATCCTCTCGGCTGTTCCCGCCATTTTGATTGCCCTTACCAGATCGCCCCTTCTAGGACTGATGACTTTAATTCTATATATTGTTGTCCAGCAATTAGAAAACAATCTTTTGGTACCAAAAATTATGCAGAAAACCGTCGGACTTAATCCTGTTATAACCATATTGGCCCTATTAGTTGGCGCAAAATTAGCTGGCATTACTGGAATGGTTATGGCAATTCCTATTGCAATGCTTTTAAATGAATTCTCTGGTGATATTTTTGATATAGACGCTTTTCAAAAAATAAAATCTAAATAATTATGGCAAAACTGTATTTGATCGCAACACCAATAGGAAATTTAGAGGATATTACTCTAAGAGCGCTTGAGGTTTTAAAAAAAGTTGACATTGTTTTGTCAGAAAAGCCCTTGATAACAAAAAGGCTTTTTGCTCGCTACGAAATCTCAATCCCCTTAAGAAAACTCAATGAAAGGGCTCAAGAGAGCGATTTTACCCGAGTAATTGATGATTTGAGGAATAATAAAAATATTGCCTATGTTTCAGAGGCCGGTACGCCTGGAATTTCTGATCCTGGTGGAAAATTAGTTAAAAGGATTTTGGATGCCCTTGGTAATAATGTTGAAATCATTCCTGTCCCAGGAGCCTCAGCTCTTACTTCTCTCCTTTCTGTTTCTGGTATAAATGTAAACCGATTTTTATTTTTAGGCTTTTTGCCCAAGAAAAAGAAACGTAAAAAATTCTTAACCATGATCGTTGAATCAGAACTTCCTGTCGTTGTTTATGAATCGGTCCACCGAATTAGAAAGTTTCTTTTAGAACTTATTGACTTAGGAGTAGAAGAAATTATATTGGGCAGAGAGTTAACAAAGAAATTTGAGACAATCTATCGCGGTCACCCCAAAAGTGTTTTGGAAGAACTTGAAGCTGGTAAAATGAAGGGTGAGTTTGTTGTTGTTATCAATCAATGAAAAAATTCTATATCACAACCTCAATAGTTTACACAAACGCTGCTCCTCACATTGGTTTTGCGCTTGAATTAACGCAAGCTGATGTTTTGGCGCGCTACCATATGCTTAAAGGAGAAGATGTTTATTATTTAACCGGCACAGATGAAAATGGTGTAAAAAATAAAAAAACCGCGGAGGAAGCAGGCATTACTTCCCAAGAATTAGTTGATAAAAATTCTGCTAAAGTTAAAGAATTAATAAAAATTCTCAATATTTCTAATAATGATTTTATAAGAACAACTGACAAAAAAAGACACTGGCCTGGAGTAGTTAAAATTTGGAAACTTCTCGAAGAATCAGATAGTATTTATAAAAAAGAGTACGAAGGTCTTTATTGTGCTGGTTGTGAAGCTTTTATTACAAAAAAAGATCTAAACAAAGATGGCAAATGTAAAATTCACCAAAAACAGCCAGAAAAAATAAATGAAGAAAATTATTTCTTTAGACTTTCAAAATTTGGCGATCAAATAAGAAAACTTATTAAAAGTAATAAGATTGAGATCGTGCCCGAAGTAAGAAAAAGAGAACTCTTTGCTTTTATCAAGGACGGCGTTCAAGACGTCAGCTTTTCTAGACCATCGTCGTCGCTTGATTGGGGTATCCCTGTTCCTAGCGATGCTTCTCAAACTATCTATGTTTGGGCTGACGCTCTTTCTAATTATATAACTGCTCTTGGTTATGGATCGGAAAATGATAAGAATTTTAAGAAGTATTGGCCTGCTGAAGTTCAGATTATTGGAAAGGATATTCTAAGGTTTCACGCTCTTATTTGGCCGGGAATACTTTTGGCAACAGGACTACCATTGCCCAGAACTCTCTTGGTTCACGGCTTTATCTCGTCAGGTGGTCAAAAAATGTCAAAAAGTCTTGGTAATGTTGTTGATCCTTTTAAATTAATCGAAAAATATGGCGTAGACGCGCTCCGTTATTACTTATTAAAAGAAATTCCAACTACTGGCGATGGTGATTTTGCTTATGAAAAATTTAATGAGTCCTATAATGCCGATCTGGCCTCTGGGCTTGGAAATTTAATTTCCCGCGTTCTTAAAATGGTTGAAAAATATTGCGAAGGTAAAGTGCCAACAATAAAAAAAGATCCCGAAACACATCCTTTGCGAACTGACAATAAAATCTATAATTGGAAAAAAAGCTGGAAAGACATTGATAAAAATATTGAAAATTACGATTTAAGCACTGCTTTAATGTCTATTTGGAAATTTATTTCGGAAGCCGATAAATATATTGAAAAAACAAAGCCCTGGAAACTGGCGAAAGAAGGAAAAATAGAAGATCTTAATTGGACGCTTTATGGCTTACTTGATGCTCTTTGCCAAATTGCTTGGCAAATTTATCCCTTTCTGCCCGAAACTTCATTAAAAATAGCAAAAACGCTTAGAATAGAAAAATTACTCGTCAAAAATCCACTCAATAAAAACAGTTACACAAATATAAAACAAGGAGAGAAAATAAAGTCTATCCAACCGCTCTTTCCGAGAATAAAGTAAAAAAAAATGAATAAAAACTAAGATTCTAATTTGTATTTTTTTAATTATGATCTGTCCCAAATGTAAAAAAAATGAACTTAAAGAAGTTTTATTTCATAAA
>Ga0268285_1000203_pt1 | contig 37366 bp, 45 predicted proteins | sample saktaG_2_FD_190144 | JGI IMG/M metagenome (GOLD analysis project Ga0268285, IMG submission 190144) | Saline water microbial communities from Sakinaw Lake, British Columbia, Canada - sak_2013_06_06_120m | ecosystem: Environmental > Aquatic > Non-marine Saline and Alkaline > Saline ... | reverse complement strand
ATAAATTTTATAAATAATTCGATAAATACCAATTCGTAAAGAATAATAAGTATAAAACTTACCCTTTAATTTCTTTCCTAAGCGTGGATTATTTCTTAAATCAAGCAAAGCCGTGAAAATGTGAGGCTTATATTTTTTATTAACTTTTTCTAAGTCTTTTTCTGCAATTCTTGATAAAACTATCTGATACATATTTATTTCTTTCGTTTACTATCTAAAACAAATCCTTGTTTAAGCAATACATTTTCAAGAGTTGTATAATGACCTTGCTGATATTCTTTTTCAGCTGTTTTAATATCTTTTTCTAAATTAGGGAAATCACGTACTACTTCTAATGTTTCTTGCCAAGACTCAAACTCTTCAGCAGACATAAAGACAACTTTTGGTTTGCCTTTGTCTGTTAATATATAATGAGTTGAAGGTCTTTGAACTTTTTTAGCTATCTCAAATATCTTTTTCCTTGCTTCTGAAATTGATAAAGTTGTTTTTGTGTTCATAAATAATGTTGTTTATTAGTTTATATATCTATGTACATTATAATGTACACCATATCGTTTTGTCAAGACCATATATCAAAAAACCGCCTGAATAAAAAGACAGTTTTTATTTACTAGAAACCATGTTGGTTCTTTTTATAAAATTTTAAACAAAAGATTAGCAATTAAAAAATAAGCAGTGATACTTAAAATATCTGTAATAATGGTAGCAAAAGGACCTGAACCAAGAGCGGGATCCTTTTTAAATTTTTGCAAAACTAATGGGATTAATGTTGCTACGACAACTGAAAAAAAGATGCCAAAAAACAAAGATAATCCAAGGATAATTGCCAAGGAAGATTCTTGCCACCAAAGGAAAGAAATTATGGTTAAAATGCCTCCCAAGATTAAGGCCAGCAAACTGCCAATTTTAATTTCTCTTAAGAAATATTTTTTTAGGTTAAGTTCGGGATTAATAGCAATTCCTCTGATTATTAAAGTTTGGGTTTGGGTGGCCACAGCACCTGACATGTAAACGATTACGGGGATAAAAAGAGCCAAAAGAATTTGGCTTTTTAAAGTATTTTCAAAAAAACCAATAATCTGAGCAACAAAAACACCTCCAAAGAGTCCAAGTAAAAGCCAGGGAATACGAATTTTTACTAAAGTACCTGCGTCAGCTGTTATTAATTCTTTAAACGAATCGCCTAATTTACTAATACCACCAGCAAGTAAAATATCTTCAACATTTTCCTGATGCAAAACACTTAAAATAGTATCAGAGGATATAACTCCTAAAAACTTGTTCTCTTTACCAACGACTGGGATTGCTTTTAAATTATTTTTTAGGGCTAAAATAGCTACTTTCTCCTGGTCAGTTGATGTCCGGCATTTTATTATTTGTTCTTTCATTATGTTGCTGACTTTCAAGTTTTTAGGTTTTCGAAAAACTTCTTTTATTGAAAAAACACCGATTAATTTCTTTTTTTCATCAACTACATAAATATAATTAACAGTTTCAAAACCTTTCATCTTTTTAAAGAGAAGTTTTTGAACTTCTTGAATTGTTCTTTCTTTTGAAACTAAAGGGACCTGAACAGTCATTAAAGTACCAGCTGTTTTAGGAGAAAATCTTTTATTTTTTTCTAATTTTTCCATAATTAGAATAATTTTTTATTTACCCCAGAAATCATCTGCCTCTTTTTCCATTTTTTCAAGCCTTGTATAGTAGTCTGGAAACTCGTTTAAATGGGCGAGAGCGATTTTCCCAGTCATTAAAGAATTATCATCTGTCACATTGGTATTTGAGTCACGAGAACCATGCTCCAATTCTACATCCATACCCATTCTAAATTGCTCTACATCAAATTTAGTCCAATCAATGTTTAGTTCTTCACCAATTTTTTTGACTTCTTCTGTTGTAAATTGTTTTTTATTTTCCATATTTTTTTAATATGTTAATAATTAAATAACCTTTCTATACTCATTCTAACAAAAAACCGCCTGAATAAAAAGACGATTTTTAAAATATATTATTTGTATATTCCTTGACGAGGACCAATACGAATAATAAGAATACTTAGCTTAGTTTTGTAAATTTTGTAAATAATCCGATAAATACCAACTCGCAAAGAATAACAAGCATAAAACTTACCTTTTAATTTTTTCCCTAAGCGTGGGTCTTTTCTTAAGTCAAACAAAGCCGCGAAGATATGTGGCTTATATTTCTTATTGACTTTCTCTAGGTCTTTTTCTGCAGTTCTCGATAAGACTACTTGATACATATTTATTTCTTTCGTTTGCCAGCCAAGACAAAACCTTGTTTAAGCAATACATTTTCAAGAGTTGTATAATGACCTTGCTGATACTCTTTTTCAGCTGTTTTAATATCTTTTTCTAGATTAGGGAAATCACGCACTACTTCTAATGTTTCTTGCCAAGATTCAAACTCTTCGGCAGACATAAAGACAACCTTTGGTTTGCCTTTCTCGGTTAATATGTAATGAGTTGATGGTCTTTGAACTTTTTTAGCTATTTCAAAGATTTTTTTTCTGGCCTCTGAAATTGACAAAGTTGTTTTTGTATCCATAAATAATATTATTTATTAATTTATATATCTATGTACATTATAATGTACATCATAATGTTTTGTCAAGTCCATATATTAAAAAACCGTCTTAATAAAAAGACGATTTGAATTGGTTGTAATTATATTTTATTCCTTATCTTATTATAGGTGTTATTACTCCTTCGCTCTATGCTTAGAATTTTAATAGAATTATCAATCTTACGAAAGATAATACGTATATTACTTTTACGAATGTGAAAAACATCATCTCTTCCTTTTAGTTTTTTCAGATCTAGGTTTTGAAAATCTTTTTTGTCTATTTGAATAAGAATCTTTTTAAGCTTCTCTCTTTCTCTAGAATTAAATTTATTTAATGCTTTTTCAATCTTATCCATATAAAGCAATTATATACGTTTTAATAATTCTTTAAGATCAACTCCTCCTTTTTTTATTCTAGTGAAATCTATAACCTCCTCCCAAGGAGATTCATCAACAGGAGAAATTCTAAATAATGGTTTGGATTTTTTGAAGACAATAAAAGAACGGCCTCTTTTAATCTCTTGGGCATATTCTTGCATATTGTCTCTTAAATTTTTGAGATTTATAATATTTTCCATAATTTTAAGTCTAACTTTTGTTCACCTTAAGTTTAACTTCTTTAAAATTTTCTGTCAAGTCTATATACCAAAAAATCGCCTGATTGGTTATTTTCGATTCATTTAATCTATGTTATAGAGCTATATTTATTCTATATTAAAATTTGCTTTATCGCCAACTGCTAAACCGATTTTATCTGTTGTCCCTTTGTTTAGTTCTAAAACGTATTTTGCTTTTTGATCAGGGTTAATCGTGGGACATTTATTATTTTCGCAAGGTTGATTATTTTTGCTTATAAAAATTACTTCTTTATCTTGATTAAGCCATATTATATCCAAAGGAATTAAGGTGTTTTTCATCCAAAAACCATGTTCTTCTTCTATCGCAAAAACAAAGAGCATTCCCTTGTTTTCTTCCAGATAGTCTCTAAACATTAACCCTTGATTTCTTTCTTTTGAGGTTAAAGCCAATTCAACATCAAAACAATTATTTTCAAAACACAACTGAGTTTGTTTTGGGTTATTTTTATCCATAAAAAATAATATATAAGTCAAACTGGTAGCTATAAGTAAGAATAATAAAAAGATAATAATTAAAATAACCTTTTTGTTCATAATATTTACTTTATTCTATCAAAAAATCACCCTAATAAGAAGACAATTTTATATCTGATTGATATTATATACAACACAAACTAAAATCCTACTATCATTTTAAAAATAGTTGCTAACCTGGCAAACTCACTTAACATTTAAAATCCTTGTTTACTAAGCTTGACAGCTGTACCGTAGGCTAAAAGCTCAGCAGCGCTACCGATAACACTGGTAGTCATAAAACGTATATTAATAATAGCATCAGCTCCCAGTTCTTCGGCCTCAGCTATCATACGGTTGGTAGCTACTTTACGGGCTCCTCCCATCATTTCGGTATATTCAATCAACTCGCCACCAAGAATAAGCCTGACTATAGCAGATAAATCCTTTCCAATCCAGATAGCAAAAATAGTATGTCCTTGAACTAAACCCAAAACCTCTGTAATTTTACGATCTGGTACTTGAGCAGAATTTTGAAGCAATAGACGAGTCTGAGATTTAATAGGTGGGAGTTTCTTTTCCTTGACCCTGCCTTTTTGTTGTTCAACAGCCACTGTCAATAATACTAAAAAGATACCCCCAAAAAGGCAGTAGACTGCAATCTTTAACCACCAAGAAAGCATGGGATTATGGTATACATACCAGGGTCCTCCTACAAAAATGGCCGTAAAGAGTCCTATTACAAAAGCAAGTGAACCAATTGATCGAAAAAATTTCATATTTTTTCTTCTTTATATTTATTTGAATTCGACCTTTTGCTATTAAACAAAGATCAGTTATGACTGCGGGTCGTGGACAATGTTAAAACCTGTTTAGTTAATAGTTACTACCTTTCATCGTCCACGAATATCTCATAATGTGACAAACATGCAGCACTGCTGATCATAATCCAAAAGAAGAATTCTTCAAATGAAAATTGTAAATTAAAAATCTCAACTACTCCTATATATTCTCCTGGAAAAACCCATTGACCCAATTTAAGTGCTGTCAATTCATAAATTAAAAACAAGAAAAAGAAGAAAATGCTTATTTTAATAAATTTACTGATAAAAAAGGGTTTCTTAATTATCAAATAAATAAATGGAATTATTGCAATAAGGCCTAAAACAAGATAAACATATCTAATCTCAAGAAGATTGGGAGATACAAAGAATAGAATAAAGATTATTGGAGCTATTAAAATAGAAGGAAGAAGAGCATATTTGAGATTTTTAGACAACTTTCCTGCTTTTCTTTTTTCAATAAAGTGCTCATAAAAAATTGTCATTATAAGAACTAATAAAAACCACCAAATTACATCATCAATTGGCAAAACACCGAAAATTCTGTATGGAAATATAAGCTGGTTTTGTGGCACGAACCACCCTTTATTAAAAGTAACAAAAAAATCAAAAAGAAAACCAAACCACAATCCAAACACTAATGAACCAATAAAAATATTCTTAATATCTTTTGTTTTCCTTAATAAAAGATAAATAGACGGGATTAAAAAATAAAAAATACCAGAAATTAATGGTTTGACTTCAAATTTCAAAATTATAAAAGTTGAAACAACTATTATAGCAATTACAACTGTTAAATCTATTTTAAGAGATTTATTTTCTGTCATGTTTTTATTCTATCAAAAAATCGCCTGAATAAAAAGGTGATTTAAGTTGCTGCGGATCGTGGACGATGTTAGAACCTGTTTAATAATTTTATAAACTTATTTGTTTTCAATAATTTGCTTCGCTCTTTTATAATCTTTTTCTAAAACATATAGATCAGAACCATAACCATCTCCCAGAGCACCTCTAAATGATATTCCACCTTCAATCTTAATGATACTTACAATCCCATTACTTTTAAGTAAATTTTGTGCTGTTTCAGTTAATATATTTGAATTAAATTTTTTTAATAAAATTTCTTTTCCCATTACCTTATTCTATCAAAAAACCGCCTGAATAAAAAGACGATTTTAATTTGCTGCGGGTCGTGGACGAGGTTAGAACCTGTTTTGTTTTATAAATAAGACAAATAATTTAAATAACAACGCCCTAACTAGAAGTTAAGGCGTTATTTTTTGAAAAAAATTATTCTACCACAATGAAATTAAGATTCTCAGGGACTGGAGGAACTATAAAAATACCTCCAATCACTTTATTTTTTCTATAGGCCCTTAAAGAAGCGAGTGAGTTATTGTATTTATTCACTGCTTCTCTTAATTCCACCATTCTATTTGATATTTCTGCTCCAATATTGACTTTTTCTATAGATCCTTCGATCATAGAGGCTTTCTCAAATTTTTCTTTCGAAAGAATCGCTTCGGTTTCAGAAACGACCATGGAATAATTTTTAATATTATATTCTTGAAATGCTTCTAACCTAGCTATATTCCCAATGTTGGAATTGTAACTTATTCCTACTACTATTATTAATATTAGTAAAATTATTATTCCAAAAGCTGCTATCCCATCGTCCCTTTGAAGCCCCCAAAAAAACAAAGCTAAAGAAATTATAAAAATTGCGACAATAATCATTTTCTTATCCTCCTTATTTTATTTTTAAAATCTTTGATTAAGATTTACTGTTTATATTATATAATATATTATTCAAAAAGTCAATAGTTAAATAAAAAACCGCCTGAATAAAAAGACGATTTTTACTTACTGCGGGTCGTGGACGATGTTAGAACCTATCTGACGAATATAATTTACTTAAAAAATACCTTCTCTGCTGATTTATAGAATACACTCTCTTGCTCTTTCTTTGAAAATAATCGTTTTACAAGTTCAATATATGGGTTTATTAAAGCCAGTGGTGTATTCTCTCCACAAAAATCAGTGCCAAACATTATTTTTGCTTTAATATCAGGAAAATAATTAAATATTCTTGTTAAATCTTGCTTATATTGATTTAGCATGTTTCCCGCTTCTTTTTTAGTATTAGTCTCATCAAGGGTTCCTGATATATCTGTAAAAACATTATCATTTTTACTAACTATATTAGCGGTTTCTATAAAATATGGAAAACCAAAATGAGAAATGATTATTTTACATTTTGGGAATCTAACTGCTAATTCATCTATATAGATTGGGTGAGTGTATTTTAACAAGGCATCTTTTTCAGGGCTATAGACATCGCCCGAATGAAATACTAATGGTTTATTATATTTCTGACATAATTCGGCAATTGAATATATCTTCTCGTCTGACGGATAAAAATACTGATAACCAGGATAAAGCTTGATACCGTATATCTTTTTATCTTGGAATAATCTTTCATGAATTTTTAATTGTTTTTCTATATCACCATCAATATTTATCGCTCCTACAATAAAAAGATTGTCTTTTGTATTAGCAAACTCTAATAAGTTATCTAAATCAAACTTATGCCAAAACATTATTAAAGCTTTGGAAATTCTACCCTTGGCTTTATTAAAATAATCCTGATATGTTTTCTCGTCGTAAATATGAGTATGTATGTCTGTAATCATATATCTTATTCTACCAAAAAACCACCTAAATAAAAAGGCGATTTTTATTGACTGCAGGTTGTGGACGATGTTAGAACCTGTTTTATGAGTTCATTTGTTTTATAATCTCATAAAAGACCTTATGAATTGCTATAAAAGCAGCATTATACAGTAAAAAAGTTTTCTCTTTATCTTTTTTATACTCTCTGAAATGTTTTCTTGCCTCTAAGATAATCTCTGCAGATTTTGCAAAATCCTTATCAATTTTATTATAAAAATCAATCATACTGTCACTATTTTTTATCATTTCTATATGTTTGCCAGCTTTAATCTCTTCTTCTTCTAAAAATACTTCTGTGCCCCAGTATAAAGCAACTTTACCTAATTCCACAGACTCATGGGCTAATAAATCTATATTGTTTTCCAATGGGTAACTTAAGGGAGCTCTCGTTAAAAAATTTCTAAATAAGACTCCTATATCATAAAATGCTGATTGCAAAAATTCTCTTTTAGAATAAGTTAGATCAATATCAGAAAGATGATTATGACCAAATATAGCCTTGCTAGTGCTTGCCATACCCTCCAAAACATTTTTAGGGATACCAAAAGGAGGATTAATCCCCTTTTCTGATATTAAAAGTAAATTTGGAGTAAGAACAAGTTGTGGCTCCTTTCTGATATTCGGGATACCGAATCTAAAGGGTAAAGCATCTATTTTGATAGAAAAATAATCTTTATATTTATCTCCCGTTTTATAAAATATATCTCCTATCTTTAAGTATCCTTCTGATTTAATCTTATCGTTTAAAAAGATTAAAATATTTACATTTGGTCTCTCTAAAGAAATCTTTCCAATCGTATAGCTTCCTACTAAGATTATACTGTCCAAGCAATAAGAAATCTCCTTTTTTAGAGTATTAGTTAAATCTTCCAAAAATTCATCAATTTTTAATTTAAAATTTTCTTTTTCCATTATTAGATTATATAACAAAACACTCTAAATAAAAAGACGATTTTCATTTGCTGCGGGTCGTGGACGAAGTTAGAACCTGTTTGATTAATATTTATCAAATTTAAAAATCGTCTCCATAAGGTAAAAGTTTATTGAGTTTTTCTTTTTTAGGTCCACTTTTTGTTTGAATAATTATCCAAGGGTTTCCAAATAATCTCAAAAGTTCTCTACACTGCCCGCAAGGCGGTAATATATCCCCATTAGTCTTTTCTTTATACCAGCAAGCGACGATTGTATCAATATCTCTATATCCTTCACTATATGCTTTTGCGATCACAGTATATTCAGCACATATTGATGAGGAACTAGAGTAAGGATGATAAATATTTGGACCAGAATATACAGTTCCTTCTTTTGTTCTTAAGGCAGCACCAACAGTAGAGATTTTCCTCTTTTTGTGGGTTATTTTTGAAAACCAAGTTTCTTTTGAAAACTTTTTTGCAACAAGTTTTGCTTCTTTTATAAGTTCTTTGTCTTTTTTACTTATATTTTTCATATTATTTTATTTTATCAAAAACCCGAGCTGCGAGTCGTAAATGATTTTAAAACCTTTTTTCATTGATAAAACTTTAAGACATAATTATTATATTTCATATAATTATAAACTTTTAGAATAATTAAATTCGCCGTAAAATATATTATTTATTTTGAAACTCTTTTGCAGGATTTACTAACTCTGTTCTTCCATTCAAGCGCTTTGGTAAGGTTATCCAAGTATCATCTTTTTGAATAAAGATATTTTTTTCTGATTTTCTGATTTTTATATCTAATATATCGATACAAGATTTTTGATTTTCGATATAAATTTTATAAAAATGAAAATTGAATAAAGAGTTTAAAATATCTAAACGTTCTTTTGTTAAATTTCTTAATATATCTTGTAATAATAATCTCTTTGAATCAAAGTCTTTCTTTTCTTTTTTTAAAGAATAATTAATATCTAAAAAGTGTATTCCGTCTCTTTCTGCAATATGAGATTTTATTTCATCATTTTTAATTTTGTTTACCTTTTCAACTATTCCAACAAAGATATCTCCTCCACGTGAATTAGTCATTGCTAATATGTTTTTTGCTATATCTTCAATTATACTTCTATTTTTTTCTTTAGTATTTTCTATATAAATACTCTCTTGTATTGACAAACCCAATGTAGATTTAAATTCGACTAAGTCATTCTCTCCTAACATTATAATGTTTCTTATTTTATCATAGTCATCTAATTCCGAAAAAAAATTAACGTTATCGTTGATGTCATCAATCCAATCATTAAAATATTTTATAAACGTATCTATTTTCCACTTATCGTCATTTGATTTTTTAATAGAGTCGAGAAGAGAGAAAAATTTAATTGTGTTTAAAAATGATTTATTACTCCATTGTCTTATTTTAGTTTTTGGTCCTTTATAGCTAGGAAAAACACTAAAATTTTCATAAAAATTTTTTTTAATTTTATCAATAATTTTCTCCGAATCATCAATTTTTTTAAAAATCTGACTCGAGCTGAAATCGTTCAACCCATTTATGGTTAAGTTAATTAATACCAATATCTTATTCAATTCTCTCGTTTTAAAATAGTAATTAAAGCTATCAAGACCTTCATTTTCATTCATATCTAGGTTATCAAAGCTAAAACTCTTACTAAAATTTTTAGATTTTTGAATAAAAAATTTCAACCTGTTTACAGCATCTTTTGACGAAAATTCCTCTACCCCTATCTCTTTCTTCACTTCAATTATATTTTTAAGAGAGCTAGAAAGTAAAAGAGGAGTAGAAAAATCAATTAAATAATTTCCAATTAGTAAACGAGATTTTTTAAGATTATGATAAAAAATTGGATTATCAATCTCTATATCAAGGCTTTCTTTAAAAAAATATTGATTATCAATAAGAATATTTTCAAAAGTACTTAATATTTCAATTTTATTAAATTTATATGAAAAATGTTCCTCCAATTTCTTAATCTCTTTCCAAAAATACATTCCAATAAAATCAATTGCATTTTGACTAAAATGTTTTGAAAAGAAAGATATAAAATAAAAACAGCAACTTAATGATAAATTAACAAATTTACCATTTTTTAATATTTTACTTGGAACTGACTTGAGATCTTGGTATTGTTTTTGATATTTTAATATGCTTGAGATATTTTCTATGAAAAAGTTATTTTTAAAAATATTTTTAATATGACCAATTGTATATTCATTTTTTAACGTAGAATATTTTTTATTTTTTTTCTCTTTAGAAATTTTATCCTCAAAAAACAAACAACTATCATTTTTTTGCATGAATAACTGTAGATTACAAATATTACGAAAGAACTCTATTTCGTCCGTTGATTTATATATATTATCTAGTATCTGGGTTATATCCATAAAATCTTTTATTTATTCTTTTATCTTCTCTCCCTCTTCGTTGAGGTTATTTTAGGACCAAAGAAGATAAATGATATACTTTTTTAAGAAAAAATGTATTTCTGTTATTTTATTTATAAATCTATTCTAAAAACAATAATAAAAAATCACTAAATTCTTTAGTGATTTAATTCACCAATTAAATTTTTTAAAAATCGAGAAATATGCTCTAAAAAGAATAATTGTTCCATTTATATACTTTAAGTTATACTTAAGTTATAATAAAATAAATTATTAACTCTGTCAAATTATTAATTAAATTTTTATGAATAAAGAAGAAATTGAAAATTTATTTCTTAAAACAACTAGGCCAAAAATCAAACAAAAAATAGAACTTTTAAGAATAAATAACGAATTTCAAACAAATGTGAAAGTATTGCGAAAGAAATGGGTTCTTTTAGTAAAAGATTTTAATTATTATTTAGAGAAAATTTATAGTATTTGGGATAGTATTTTAAATAGAACTGGAATTAAATTTATTAATGGGGAATTTAAAATGTCCTCCCTTTCTAAAAAAGAAGAAGCTACGTTGCTGCTCTAGTCGGTCTAGAACCTCAAAGAATCAAGACCCATAAGGCATTATTAGGTACTTTTTTGTAGATATCTTGACCCCTCTCGGTCGGGCTATTTTAACCTAAAATGAGACAAATGAGACACTACTTAAGGGTATATTTTGGTGTCTCATTTCCTTGTCTTTTCACTATTAAGTTCATTAATTATGTAGTCAATCCAATTTTGATACCAGCACCATGCCTTAACTACAGTTGTACCAAATCCTTTTTTGGGATTTTTACCATCATATTCTCTCCAACAAAGAACATGTTGATATATACCAAAATTCTTAAATCCAGCATCCTGAATTTTTTTAACCACCTGTTTTGCGGAAAATTTAGGTTTTTCGGTTTCTTCTTTTACCCAATATTCTTTAGAAATATCATCGGCTAGAGCTGATTTCGGGTCGATAAATTCAATAACTCTATCTGCTTGTCCTTTACGTTTTGCAACCACCTTAGTAAAAAGTAATCTATATGCAAAACGATCATTTTTTATCTCGGTATCAGATAACTTATTGTCAAAATCAGCAACATAGGAAATTATGTTTTGTGGTATCATTTTCTCTTTATCTTTAATAAGTTTTGACTGAGAGTAATCGAGTTCGGCGAACTGCAGACTTAGAGCTAAATTTTGATCTAAACCAAACCTTTCTCCATGAAGTTTTTTAAGATAGTAATTAAAATTTAAAGCACAAGCCTGATAACGAGCCGAGAGATAAGAATCTAATCCGTTAGCCTTTCTATGTTCAATTTGATTTCGTAAACCTATCAAAAAATTCAAATTGTGTTTGGTATTCTTATCAAGCGGACAAATCTCTTTAGATATACACTCTTTCAAGTCCCAATACCGAATACTACCATCCGGATTACGAATAAATTTTCTGCGCTTTCCTGTTTTTGTGAAATAACGATATTCAACACCCTTAAAACGATAATAAGCATGAAGCATGTATGTCCATGCAATTAAAGATAAAACTATAAAACACTCTGTTTTAAATGTAATAAGTGGATTGTTATAAACTTGAACAGCCGAAAGTGTGGCTTCACGAGCTTTTTGTATAAGATCTATTCTTTCTGAAAAAATTTTACGTTTCATCTCTCTTTCTATTAATTATTTAAAACTTCTAACTTATTTTAAATTAATTAAATTTTATTTTTATCCTTTTTATATTTTTGAGGATTTATCTCAACTAGATTGATTTAGATTTTATTTCAATAAAAATCTGAAAAAGAAAATTGCAAATTAAACAAACTCAATTGTTTTCTTATCAAAAGAAGGATTTGATTTTCTAAAATAAAATTGATTGAACAAACCTTTGAGCTCAAATAAATTCTTAGCCGTAATGGCCATAACAGCAACATCTTCTTCTAAAATTGCCACATCTTTCTCTTTTGCCCAGTTTTTCAGTAAATCTACCTTCATCTTATATTCGGGGGTTTTCAGGCCAAGATATTGGCAGTTTTGTGTGTGAAATTTTAAAGCTGGTAGCTTCCGAGGTCTTTTCTTACTTACCAAAACAAACTTGGTTTTTTTATTCTTTAGAACCGCAAGTATTATATTTTTAATCTCTGCTTGTATTTTAGATTTATGAAAAAGTTCTATATCTACATCGTCTAAAACTACTAAATCGTATTTTTGACAGTAAGACACCAAAGATTCAACTGATTTATGAGATACAATTAATTTTATTACTAAACTTACAAACCTATCTGCACTTATTGAGTAAACCCTCTTACTTTTATTTTTAAACTCTTTACTTAAAAAACTTGCTAACTTTGTTTTACCACATCCACTTTTTCCATAAATCCATAAAATATTCTTTGAGTTGTTTTTAATGAAATTTTGGATTGTTGTTTGAATTTTTTCTTTCATAGGGTAGTGTTTGCTAAAATTAAAATTAAAATCCAAATGATGATCGGTATTATTTTAAATTTCCATTTAGGTTGAAATAGAGCAGGGAAAGTTAAGCAACCTAAAATGAATAGAGCAATGATTAAAATTTTCATATGATTTTTTTATTTTTTTCTTTCATAGATTTATTTATAAAAATTTAGTCAATTAACCCCAAAATCCTATTTTTCTTTCAAATTGATATCCACAATTTTTGCATACCCAAAAACCCTGTTGCTTACTCCCATAGATAACACCAATCACTAAAAGAACTATACCAATAGGAAAAAAGATAATTAATAGCAAAAGTCCAGCTAATATTAAGAGGCAACCTGCTTCTCCTGTAGTTTTTCGTGATTTCTTCATTTCCCCACCACACTTTTCACATTGTAATGTTTCGACTTGAGATATATGCTTGATGAAAACTTTCCTAATTTTTTCTTTCATATTATTTATTTATTTAATGAGGATTTTTTGTAACTGGAGATATGTATCACATTTCATCCAAATTATTATAAACGGGATAATCGTAAAAAACGGAGTAATAATGGGATACATACAAGTTAATATTATTGTAATAATTAAGATTAAAACTGGATTCATTAATAGCAATTTTTCTTCTTTCAAGAATTTTGAAACTTTATAGAAATGGTACAATAAGATACAATAAATGAATATGCCAATATAATTTAATATTATAGATATGATTTCTATTACTCTATCTGGTATAACAATTCCGACTTTGAAGGAAAATAATCCTAACAAAATAGCAAAAATAAATGCCCCCAATACAAAGACAATATTAAAAATACAGTACCCCTTGAAATAATTAATTTGAGATACAATAATATTGTTAATGTTTATTTTATTCTTAATAAAAAATTTTCTAATAATAAAATTAATACCCACTATTAATCCAGATCCAATAATTATTAAAAAAATTATAATGGATATTAACCAGAATATTCCATAAATCCAAGAAAACACATCCCCTATTATTAATTCTGTACTTGTTTTTAAAATAACCATCAGAAAAGCAAATAAACTTAGAAACGAACCAAGTAGATTTGTTTCTCCGCTAGGGGCAGCTATAGTAAAAGCACAAAACCCCGCAATAATAAAATACACTAATGGATAACTGACATTTTCAGTAAAATTAAGAGCGACTAGACCCAGTCCACCACCAAATATTGAACAAGGTATCAGAGTACCAACAATAATCCCCACAGTTAATGCTACAGGTAGTAAAAATATTCTAACCCATTTTTTGTAAGAATTTTCTTGGGCATATACTACAAGTGCCATTATCGGCATTTGTGGAATAAATAATAACGATGATATAAAATACCAGTAAAATATATTAAAAAATATCATTGCTAGGATAAACCAGATAAAATTAGAAGGAATAATTCTCAAAATTCCAATAATCGCAAGCATTGCTAAAACTATTGTTAAGATCCACCAATATCTTTTTAATAAATTTATTATTTTTTCTTTCATAAGTTTATTTATTTTATGATTATTCCAAACAATTACAATTATTAAAACATTTTATTTCCTCTTGAATATTTGGACATTTTTCATCCCACAAGACAGCATAGCCATGCTTTTCAAAAGAACTTTTTAATCTTTCACTGCAAGAGGTTAAAGAATAATTACACAATTCAGAACAATCTAATTCTAATTCTTTTAATACTTTTTGCTCTTCTAATCTCCTCTTATCTTGTAAGTCTTTGATACAAACATAAGCGCTAAAAATGATAAGAAATATTATTACTATCATAATCAACCATTTTATAATCACAAAAAACGTTTTTCCAACTGAAATAAGCAAAGGAGCTTTTTTCTTTATTTTCTTCCATGTTTCTTTTATTTATTCTCTTCCGCGTTTCTTTAATTTGATTAATATCTTTTTGAAAATCAAATATCTTCATGAATTTATTTTTCTTTAAATTTTAGACTAAAACTTATAAAATATATTACGGCTATTATATCAATCATTCCCCAAGCTGTTTTATCTCCTAAGTAAATTGGGATAATCGGATTAAAGAGAATGACAATTATTCCTAGTGCCCAAAACCAAAAACTTTGCCATTTAGTTATTGTATAAAGAAAATACATATAATAAATTGCCACAATGCTTACTATTATCCTCAAGAAAGTATAATAGCCATAAGACCAATTCAAAAAGCTTAACAATAAAAATACTGAAGCTATTATTGCTGGAATTATTGTAAATTCTATATTTTTTGTTTTTTTCATATTTTCTTTTAATTCTACACTACTATCATGTAATAAATCCGTATTACACTCTATATTTTTTAATTCTTTTATATCCCTATTAAAGAATAAATTCCATTTTCATATCTAATAATATCTTCTCCTATAATATTATTTATTTTATATCTATATTGTCTTATGTGATTCTCTTTGTATTCTTTGGCCCAATCAAGAAAAATACCAATCTCTGTAAGATTGGCATTTTTATTTTCACATAAGAAAACAAGTAAACGATAAGCATTACCTGTTAGACGAAGTTCTTTATTGTTTTCATCAAATATCCTTTTACTCTTTTTGTCTAAAGTAAATTTTGGATGTTTATAAAACATAATTAATTAGAAACTAAAATTCATTGCTGCCCTAGTCGGTCTAGAACCTCAAAGAATCAAGACCCATAAGGCATTATTGAATGCTTTTCTGTGGGTATCTTGACCCCTCTCGGTTAGGCTATTCTAACTTAAAATGAGACAAATGAGACACTACTTAGGGATATATTTTGGTGTCTTATTCCAAAAAGATAAACTCTGGATAATTTTTTAAGACTCAGGATTAAGTTAAGTAGATTTATATGATTTATAAATTACAACTTTCTTCGTATACCTCTATCTTTGTGTCTAATGCTGACAATATTTCGGAGCCAACATTAAACGCCCACTCACTAGCTCTAAAATCAACATCTTCACTATGAACCGCCTTATTGAGTATATGCATAAGGTCTTTTAGGGCAGCGACTTCTTCGGAACTTATAACTTCTTTATCTTTTAACTGTCGTAACGTGTTGTTAAAATTTACACCTTCTTGAAGCTTACATAAGTTATTAAGACTTTTTATTTTCTTTTCAATTTCGATTCTTAGCCAGGCCAAAGACACAATTGGATCTTCTGATTTTTCTGGAATAAAAACATTTTTTTGATCTACGGTTTTAATTAAATTAACCTTATCAAGCTTTTCTTTTATTTTCTCCAAATCTCTATATTCTATAGCTAAATCACCAAATTTTAATGATTTAAATATCGAAGATAGCCAGGGAGAAATTCCTATTAATAATAAAGATATCGTTATGAAATCTATAGCAATATCTGGGAAAATAATGTGTATAAATATTCCTACGGCTGCAACAATAGATATTATTATTTTAATATTTTTATTTTCCATTTTTTAATTTGAAAAGTTTTATTATCACCCAAATAAATATAAGGAGATTAATTACTTTAATAATATTTAATAAAATAATGATTGGGCTTCCATATGAAGGCAAAGTAAATTCTTGAATTACTGTTAAAATAAACAGAACAAGGGCCGAAGACGCAAATATTATAGATAAATTTTTCGCCTCCTTCCATAAACGAACTGTTGCAATAACAATAAATGCTACTATCGTTATCCCTGATATTGCAATCAAAACAACCGGCGTGGTAGAATTTCCTTCAAGATCCGTAGCGGACGATAAGACTGATAATATATATGTTCCTATACCAAAAATTGCGAGTGTTTTGTTTTTCATATTATTTTATTATATCTCTCAGTCTCGCACAATAGCGCGCTGACTGGTGCTATCCTAGTCAGTCTAGAATCCGATTTTAAAAAAGAAATAAGGGGATTTTTTGAGGCTGTCCCGTAACATGTTTCGGTCGTCTACATTTGTATACGTATCCAATCTTTTATGTGAAGCTTGAAGCGCAGAATTTCATCTGTATCTAATGCTGAATTGTGTGCAATTGGTCTCCTGAGCACATTTAAAGTTGTCAGTGTTGCTTTTACTGATTCTATGCTCCAAAATGTATCTGAAAAATCAGTCCAATTCTGTTCGATAATTTTAATTAAATCTCTAAAGTCTGTATAATATATAGGATCTTCGGATCTTTTCGAAAACGGGGTATCCTTTTCATCATTTTGTTTCTTTAATACATTTTCTTTGACTGTTTCTGGAACTTTTGTTTCCCACCAAGCAGATGAATATTTTTCCTTGAGCCTATCGATTATTAGCTTTCTTATTGAATTTTCTAAACAGAAAAGTAAATAATATAAATCAACCATTTCTTCCGCTTGTTTTCTTATATCCACTTCAAATATCTCAGTGTCTACTATTTCTTTTTCTCTAACAGATTGAGAATGTCCAATCTCAATCCCGCTTTTCTCAAGTTTAGTTAAATCAGCTTCTAATAGAAGATTTTGCATTCCAAATAATTTTATTCGATCACTAAAATTCATTTGAAGATTGGTTATCAATAATATTTTTCTTTAAACTTCTAAAAATAGCATCGAATACCTTAATCTCTGTTGTCGCTGGTAAATTAAGATTAATAGTATAAGAAATACCAAATTTAACTTTTCCTTTTCCTTTAATCTCGTTGATATTTTCTTCTTCTTCTTCTTCAGATTCTTCTACAATCTCTTCCGGAACCTCTGCAACATCAAAAGTTGCGTGCTTAACTAATTCCTGAAATGTTCCAACGACAGAGGGAATAATTTTATCGTCTTTTGACGCACCAGTTATTGTTATCAAAACATCTGTCAACTCTTTTTTAGAAAGCTTATGAGCATATTCGTTTGCTTGATATATGTCTTTATAGGTTTCTCCAAAAGCCTTTGCCATTACAAAACCAGATTTCTTATCAGATCGAAAATCTTTATACCTTTGAGTGGGCACACTCGCTTGATCAACAAATCCTAGCTTTTTTAAAAAAGGAATCATCGGTTGATAACTAGAAGATTTCAAACCAAGCACTATTGAAAGAAAATCCCGAGTTATCTTTTGAGGAACGCTTGCTGTTTTTATTTTATTGAGCAGTTTTGAAAGATTACCATAAGCGTTAACATAGGGAGGATATTTTATAGAAGGCATATTTGTTATGAAAAATTAATGATTATGATGAGCCTCGGTCGACCGATACTTAACACAAGACTGCTGCCGGACCTGGACTCGAACCAAGATTGCTGGGACCAAAACCCAGTGTCCTACCATTAGACGATCCGGCATCTGTGTTTACTTCTTTTGACAAAGTTCTACAATGGCCAATTCTATTGGTAATTGAGGGATGGAAGAATATCTGATTTTACTTTCTGCTTCTAGAAATTCTTGCAGGCATTCATAAATCTTTTCCGAAGAGAATTTTTCAGCAAACTCGCTTATTTTTTCTTTTTCTTCTTTTGATAAAACTGAAGTCAAAGAATCTTCAAACTTTGCATCTATCTTTAAAAGTAAAATTTCTCTTAAATAGTTATTCAATACTTTAATAAATTGTTGGACATCAACCCCTTTGTCTATGGATTCATTCAGAAAAGAAACTGCATTTTTAACATCTTTCTCTAATAAATATCCTATAAATTTAATAATAACCTCGTTTTCAACATTTCCCAGTATCTTTATAATTGTTTGTTTTTTAATTACTTCTCCTGGGCCAGAAAAACTTATTATTTTATCAAGTAAACTTTCAGCATCTCTAATTGAACCAGTTGCTTCGGCAGCAATAAGAAATAAAGCTGGTTCTTCATATTTTATCTTTTCTTTCTCCAAGATAATCTTTAATCTTTCCACAATTTCTTGAACTGTTAATTTATAAAAGCTGAAACCTTGGCATCTGGAAATAATAGTTGATATCATTTTCTGAATTTCAGTTGTAGCTAAAATAAATATGGCATGCGCTGGTGGTTCTTCTAGAATCTTTAATAAAGCATTAGATGCTTCTCGGGTCAATTGATGAGATTCATCAATAATAAAAACTTTATATTTTGACTTGCTAGGCACAAAGCGAATTGTCTCTTTAAGTTCTCTAATATCATCAATCCCCCTATTAGAAGCCGCATCTATTTCTATTAAATCCATGGAATTTCCTTTGTTTATTTCTAAACAGGATTCACATTTATTACATGGTTCATACTCTCCCTTTTTTCTGTTTTTACAATTTATAGCTTTAGCAAAAAGTCGTCCCATCGTGGTTTTTCCAGTTCCGCGAGGACCTGAAAAAAGATAAGCATGGGAAATCATGTCTGAAGCAATAGCATTTGTAAGAATCTTTACTATATGCTTTTGAGCTATAATTTCCGAAAATGTTTTAGGTCTGTATTTACGATATAATGCTAAATTTGCCATCTTATTCTTTAATTTATTATTTGGTTATATTATCACGAAAGCACATAATTTAAAAGTCCCGAAAGTGGTATTTAAACCAACTTCCGGGACATACTTAAGTTTTTCTCTATGTTATTTCTATTTCTACTTGCCCCGCTAGGGCTTTCTGAAGGATGTTAGCTATTCTTCCTGTTCCCACAGCGAATATTCTTATGGCTTCTTCTTTTTTATTCCCTTCAGTAAGGTCTATCATTCGATCATATGTATATCTATCGTCCAATATGTATACTCCTCTTTCACTAACCATTAACTTTTCTTTTTTTCCTTGTGGACTCTCTGCTTCTAAGGTTATTTGTTTTCCTTTTGTTCTCTTTATTAATTCATTCAAAAGATCAACTCTGTTTTCAACTTTTACTTTTCCTTCTTGCCTCACCTCTTTAAGCATTTTGTCCACTTCTTCAAGAATCTTTTTCATACTTATCATCCCTTTCTTTTTTAAATTTTTAATTTATCTCAAGAGTTTCTTTATTCTTAAGATATTTGTACTATAACAAATATATTCTGATTTGTCAATAATTGAGATTTTACAAGAATTAGTATATTATTATATAATATGTCTATGATTAAATTATACAATACTCTTTATAGGAAAAAACAAATCTTTAAACCTTTAAAGGATAAAAAAATTGGTCTTTATACTTGCGGGCCCACAGTCTACCTGTATGCGCATATTGGAAATTTAAGAACATATCTTTTTGAAGATATATTAAGGCGGGTTTTGGAATACAATAAATACAAAGTAAAACAGGTAATGAATATTACAGATGTGGGACATTTAACTTCGGACGCTGATACAGGAGAAGATAAATTAGAAAAAGGAGCCAGAAGAGAAAACAAGACTGTCTGGCAAGTTGCTGATTTTTACACCAAACATTTTAAAAAAGATTTAAAGAACCTAAACATACAAGAACCAAGTGTCTGGATAAAAGCAACTGACACGATTAAACAACAAATAGATTTAATAAAAACTTTAGAAAAAAAAGGATTTACTTATAAAATTAATGATGGGATTTATTTTGACACTTCCAAACTGAAAACCTATGGACGGCTTTGGGGAAGTAAAATAGAAAAGATAAAACAAGAGATGAAAGCAGGAGCCAGAATCAAAATGGTTAAAGGCAAAAAAAACCCAACTGATTTTGCTTTATGGAAATTCAGCCCTAAAAAAGTTAAAAGACAAATGGAATGGGATTCCCCTTTTGGAGTTGGATTCCCGGGCTGGCATACTGAATGTGTGGCCATGGGAGTAAAGGAATTAGGAATTCCTTTTGATATTCATTGCGGAGGCATAGATCATATCCAAATCCACCATACTAACGAAATAGCGCAATCAGAAGCTGCTTACAATAAGATTTTAGCCCGTTTTTGGCTCCATGGTGAGTTTTTATTACTAAATAAGGGTAAAATGAGCAAATCAAAAGGAAACATCACTATTCTTGATGATTTGATTAAAAAAGGCATTAATCCCCTTGCTTATCGTTATTTATGCTTAACTGCTCATTATCGCTCTCAATTAATATTTTCTGAGCAAAATCTACAAGCAAGCCAAAATGCTTTAGATAAAATCTATAATAAAATACAAGAATTAAAAACTAAAACAATTAAACCAATCAATAAAAAAGAGATTAAATTATACCAAGATAAATTTCTTAAACTTATTAATGATGATTTAGACATGCCCAAGGCCTTAGCTTTATTTTGGAAAGTGCTTAATAGTAAAAAACTATCCAATAATGAAAAGTATTTCCTTGCTTTGGATTTTGATAAAGTTTTTGGCTTAAACCTAAATAATATAAAAAAACAAGACATTCCTAAAAAGATTAAAGAATTAGTTAAGCAAAGAGAAAAATATAGAATAAAAAAACAATGGGAAAAAGCTGATGAAATTAGAAAAGAAATTGAAGAACTTGGTTATAATGTAGAAGACACTAAAAAAGGGACAAAAATAAATTGACATTAAGCGCTTAAAGATTTAGGATAATAGCACATAATATGGCTGATTCAAATTCTAAAACAGGAGAAGGTAGATTGCCTCCTCAAAATATTGAGGCGGAAAAATCTCTTTTGGGAAGTTTAATGATTGATCCAGATGCCATTTTTAAAGTGGTTGATTTTTTATTAACTAAAGATTTTTATAAAGATACTCATCAAAAGATTTATCAAGCCATAACTGAACTTTCTGAAAAAAGAGAACCCATTGACTTTTTAAGCGTATCATCAAGATTAAAAGAGAAAAAAGAGTTAGAAAGAATTGGCGGAGCAAGTTATCTGACAACTTTAGTTAATTTTGTCCCCACAGCATCTCATATTGCAAATTATGCCAAAATAGTCCAGCAAAAAAGAATATTAAGAGATTTGATCAGTGCTAGTTATGAAATTGGAGAAATGGGACATAGAGAATCAGAAGATGCTGATATTTTACTGGACGATGCTGAAAAAAAGATATTTAGTATTGCTCAAAAATCTTTAAGCCAAAGATTTGTCCCTATTAAAGAAATACTAGGAGAAACATTTGACAGAATTGATGAACTTTCCAAACATAAAGGCACGTTACGAGGAATACCAACTGGTTTTAAAAAGTTAGACAATGTTTTAGCTGGCCTCCAAAAATCAGACTTAATAGTATTAGCTGCGCGCCCAAGTTTAGGAAAATCAGCCTTAGCCGTAGATATAGCAAAACATGTTGCTTGTGAAAAGAAAATACCTGTGGGAATATTTAGTTTAGAAATGTCTAAAGACCAAGTTATTGATCGTTTAGTCGCTATCCAAGCAAACATTGATTTATGGAAATTAAGAACCGGACGACTGTCTGACCAAGGAGAAGACAATGATTTTGAAAGGATCCAAAGAGCAATGGCAACTTTGTCAGAATCCCCTATTTATATTGATGACAGTGCTGGGTCTAATGTTCTCCAAATGAGAGCAATGGCTAGAAGATTACAAGCAGATCAAGGCCTGGGACTTTTAATAATTGATTATCTGCAATTAATGGAATCCAGAAACCCTAATGCCACTATGATTCAGCAGGTTACTGAAAATTCAAGAGCACTTAAAGGATTAGCTAGAGAACTTAATATACCCGTATTAGTCCTATCTCAGTTAAATAGAGCAGTAGAACAAAGAGTGCCTCAAATCCCCAGATTATCTGATCTTCGTGAATCAGGTTGTTTAACAGGTGATACTCTTATTACCCGAGCTGACACTGGTGAAAGAATTTCTATAAAAAATTTAGTGGGTAAAACCAATATTCCTGTTCATAGCCTTAATGAAAAATGGCAAATGGAAGAAAAGAAAATTTCTAAAGTATTTTCCAGTGGAAAAAAAATGACTTACGAATTGACAACTAAAAGTGGTCTTAAGATTAAGGCTTCAGCTAATCATCCATTTAGAAAAATTGATGGATGGAAAAGATTAGATCAACTCCAAATTGGAGATTTGATTGTCACGCCAAAAAAACTAAAAATAAGTTCTCCTAAAAATGAATTGTCGAAAAATGAAATAATACTTTTAGCTCATCTTCTTGGCGATGGATGCGTATTACCTCGCCAACCTATCCATTATACAAGTGGTGATGAAAAAAATATTAAGATTGTAGCAAAAGTTGCTAAAAAATTATTCAAGATTAAACCAAGAATTATAAAACAAGAAAACTGGTGGCATGTTTATCTGCCTAGCCCTTATCATTTAACCCATGGCAAGCATAATCCAATTATTAATTGGTATCAGGAAATAGGCCTAAAACCAGTCCGCTCTTGGGAAAAAGAACTTCCTGAAAAGATATTTACCTTAGATGAAAATCATTTATCACTTTTCTTAAAACATCTTTGGGCTACAGATGGCAATATTAGCTCAAAGCTTTTAAAAAATAGAAAACCTAGTACCTCTATTTATTATGCGACTACCAGTAAAAAATTAGCAGAAGGCGTTAAGCATGTTTTGCTTAGATTAGGTATAAGAAGTAAAATTTCTGGAATTAAGAAAGATGATTATAGGATTTGCTACCATATTAATGTTCAAGGCAACAAACATCAGTTAAGCTTTCTGCGCCTAATAGGATGCTTTGGTAAGAGAGGAGAAATCATACCTCACCTTATAAAAGATCTGGAAGATATAATACCAAATACTAATCTTGATATTTGGCCCAAGGAAAGTTGGGAATTTATAATTAATCCCATTAGAGAAGAGCAGGGAATTTCTTGGAGAGGATTTAGTGCCGGAATTGAAACCAGTTATTGTGGCACTACTTTATTTAAATGTGGCATCGGGACAGAAAGGCTTGCTAAAATTGCCAATCTTTTACAATCGCAAACATTAAATGAAATTGCCAAGTCTAATATATTCTGGGATCAGATTGTTTCCATAAAAAAACTTAAACTAGAGGAAGTTTATGATGCTACTGTTCCTGAATCTCATAATTTTCTGGCAAATAACATTATAGTTCATAATTCCATAGAGCAGGATGCCGATGTAGTTCTTTTTATCCATAGAGAAGATAAATATAAGCCTAATAGTGAAAGAAAGAACATTGCGGATATTCTTATCGCCAAGCATAGAAATGGCCCTATTGGGAAAATAGAACTTTATTTTGATGAACCAAGAGTAAGTTTTAAAGAAATAGAAAAAGGATACGAAGAATAAAGAACATGTATTCTAAAACAATTCAAAAACTTATAGAGCATTTTTCAAAATTCCCAACAGTTGGGAGACGAACTGCCGAAAGGTTTGTTTTTTATTTAATGAAAACACCAAAACCAGAGGCAAAAGAATTAATAAACTCTATTGCAGAATTAAAAAATAAAGTAAAAATCTGTACTTTTTGTTTTAAATCTTTTGAAGGAGAACAAGAACTTTGTTCAATTTGTTCTGATGCCCATAGAAACAAAAAAGTCATTTGTATTGTGGAAAAAGAAGTTGACTTAGAATCAATTGAAAAAACAAGAAAGTTCAAAGGAACTTATCTTATTTTAGGAGAAACATTTTTATTAGTTGAAAAAGAAAAAGATAAAAAAGATATTGAAAAAAGAATAGAAAGGTTAATAGACAGGATTAAAAAACAACCTGAATTAGATGAGATAATCTTAGCTATTAATCCAACTCCTGCTGGAAATAATACTTGTTTATGGATCCAAAGAAAACTAAAACCTCTAAATATAAAAACCACCCATCTAGGCTGTGGTTTGCCTGTGGGTGGAGAGCTAGAATATGCTGACGGAGAAACAATCTCTTCTGCTTTAGAAAGCAGAAAATAAATATAAGAAACATACTTTCTTTTTTATGAAATATTACAGAGACTTATTCTCTGTTTTTTCTTGACTTTGAGAGAAAAATATTGCAAAGTAAAAATAGCGGGATTTTAGAATCCTAAATTAAAAATAAGGAGGATAAGAAAATGAAACGGGTGGGCAAAGATAATATACCTTGCTGGTATGAATTATCTTGGCAAAAGATAAGACCAGCTATTATATTAAGGGTCCATAAGGATTTTATTAAAAACACCAGGCTTGTTCGTGAAGATGCTCCAATAGTTATCAGGTTGAAAGAAGAATTTAGTTTTAAGAATTTTATTGGCAACTTTGAAGGAAACTTTGGTTTTGATAATGCTTTCATTCGTAGCAAAGAAACAAAAGAATTTGTTAAATTCTTAATAAAAATACCAAAGATTAAACATAAAAAAGGAGTTTGTGAAAATTGTAATGGTTCTGGTGAAAATGATTTTGGCGGAAAATGTTTTTTTTGTGATGGAAAGGGCATAGAATATATAAACAAGTGGGAACCTGCGAATGCAATTTCAGCAAGTTTTACTGCATTCCCTAGTTTATCGTGCTTCTCTGAAAAAGAAACATCGTCTTCCCTGCTCCAGCTTTTAACAATTTCTACTATGACTGAAATGAAAGTAGCCGGCAGTTCCATTGGGGGAGAGCTTAGTGTTCCTTTACGTAATTGGATGGATTCTTTAGGGAGAAGTGGTAAATCTAACATTTTTGAAATGGTCGAAGCCATGAAATTAGCTCATAAAATTATGTTTGGGCTAGAGAAATATGAAAAAGACAGCTTCCGAGCATTTGTTGGCCAGAAAGATGGTTGGCTTAGTACTACTTGCCCTGGTAACGCTTGTGGAATTATTCCTGAAGAGAATGGCTTTTCTTCTCATAATGTGGATAGCCCTTCTCAACAGATTGAATTAATCGCCAGTATCGCAGCCTTACATGATAAAGCGCGGAGAGAGATGAATGTCTAAAGCAACTATAAAAATAACAAAAAGACCAATCGTGGATACTAATGATTGGTCTTTTAATTTTTATATTCTTATTTCTCTATCTTTAATATCTCTACTTCTGTAAAGGGCTGACGATGCTCTGTTTTTTTGACTTTTTAAATAAAATATGGCAAAGTAAAAATAGTAAAATTTAAAAATTAAATAAGGAGATGAGAATAATGGAAATTAAAATTACTATTGAATGGTTACAGAAATATGGATGTGAAATAAGATATCTTCGTGCGTTTGCTGGTAAATTTGGAAAAGAAACTGAGCCTTATAATATTATTAATTGGTTGTCTCCCTCATACGGTAATTGTATTCATTATTTAAATGATTGGGAGAGAAAAGAGTTAAAATCATGGTTATTATCTAGAGAAGTTGAAATGACAAAAAAAATGTTGGAACATGGAGCTAGTATTCGCAACAATAGAGATAAGCCTCTCTTTTTAGCAATATCGGAAGGTAATTTAGAAATGACAATATTCTTACTTGAAAATGGAGCTGAACCTTATTTCTCGCAAGGCTCTGGCTCATCTATAGCGAGAGAAAAAGGGTATCTTGAGATACTAAAAGTGTTAATGAAACACAAAGGTTGCTCTGATGAAGAAATTGCTTTAAAAATGACGTTAGAAAATAAAGATCCAAAGGTAAATGTTTAAAAAATAACAAGAAAGACCAATTATAATGATTGGTCTTTTAGTTTATATATTCTTATTTTTCTATTTTCAATATCTCTACTTCGGTAAAGGGCTGACGATGCCCTGTTTTCTTTTTATAACGGGTTTTAGGTTTATATTTTAAAATAATAATTTTTTTGGCTTTATCTTGTTTAAGAATTTTCCCAAGAACTTTGGCCCCTTTTACTTTAGGATTTCCTATTTCTAATTTATTCTTTTTCTCTGTTAACAAAACATCGGTAAAAGTTACTTCTTTCCCCTCTTCTTTGTCTAGTTTTTCAATTTTAATTTTATCACCGGGAGAAACAAGATATTGTTTTCCACCAGTTCTTATTACTGCAAACATAATATTATTTTAATTTCTTTTTTTCTTTTAACTCATCTATCTCTCCTAATCTTTCAATCTTTCCTGATAATCTTCCAAATCTATTTTGGGCTCTGTCTGATGATGTTTTAGCATGATTAATGTGCGAAGTCAACACAGACAACTCTTCTTCAAACTTTAATGACTCCTGTTGAACTGCTTTCATGCCATTTAAAATTCTTTTGGCGCCTTGTTCTATCTTAGCTCCTTCAAGTCCAACCATAATTATCTTTAAAAAATAATAAAAGGAATTTGGCGAGACAAAATAAACTTTCTTTTCATATCCGTAATCTAATATTTCTGGTTGGTTCAATGTAATCTCATAATAAATTGGTTCTGACGGCACATACATTAAGGCAAAGTCAACTGTTCCTTCGCTGGGCAAGATATATTTTTTAGAAATATCATTAATATGTTTTTTTATATCTCTAGTAAAGTTTCTTTTAGCTATATCTTTTTCCGTAGAATCTTTTAATTTTCTCATTGATCGGAAGTTTTCCATGGGGAATTTAGAATCAATTGGGATAATTCCTTGGTTTGTTTTAATTATAGCATCAACAATTTGTCCTTCCTGAAATTGATATTGTAAAGAAAAGTTTTCTTTGGGCAACATTTGTTCCAATAAATCTCTTAAAATCTGCTCTCCAATATTGCCTCTTAATTTTGGCGAACGCAGGAATTCTTGAAACTCCTTTATATTATGTCCAACCTCCTGGACCTTGCCAAGCTCATAAGCCATTTTAGAATATCCATCTTCAAACTTTTTTCTTAAATTCTCAATATCTTGCTTAATTATCCCCACTAACGGCGCATCATCCTTTTTTTTAAATTCTTTTGTTTCTTTTTTAATTAAAAAAACAGAAACAGCAATACCTGTTAATGAAATTAAAAATACTATTAATATAAAAACAAAATCAGACATATATTTATGTTAATAAAGTTCTTACTTTATTACAAGTTGAGAAAAAACAAAAAGAAAGTAAACAACTAATAAAATAATTGCTTCCTTTTCTGTAATCTTTTTTTCTGTTCTGGAAAAGACAACAAAAAATAAACAAGTAATTACGGTAAAAAGAATTCCTATAATATACGGAGAATATTCCGTAATTTCTAAAGGAGAGATTAAAACGGTTGAACCAAGGACTAAAGTAGAATTAACAACTACAGAGCCCATTAATGCTCCTAAAACCATTTCCTTGTGTCCCATGGTTATTGCTTTTAATCCAAACACAATTTCTGGCAAATTAGTGCCTAAAGCAACTATTAAACTTCCCACAACAACTAAAGGAAGATTTAAAGAACTTGATAAAGCTAAAATGCTCCAAACTATTGCTTCTGCGCTTAATAAAAGCAATCCTATTCCTCCAAAAAACATTGCCAAGTCCTTTAAAAATAACTTAAACTCGGTCCAGTTTCTTTTAAATTTATTAACAAAAATTTCTTGATATTTTGCTTGTTCTTTAAAAAGAAATTTAATGTAAAAAAATAAAACAACAAGCAATATTATTCCGTCCATTCTTGAAATCTCATCTCCTAACATTAAAACGATTGGCAGGAAAGCGATAAGGGCAGTATAAATAGCGTTTCGTTGAATTAACCTTGTTCCGCAATCTAATTTTTTGGCCAATAAAACTACTATGGCTATGGCCAAGGTTAAATTAATAATATTAGCACCAATAATGTTTCCAAAAGAAAGTTCGGGCCTGCTGTGAAAAGCTGAACTAATTCCAACAAAAAACTCTGGTAAAGAAGTGACAAAGGCGATTAAAATAAAAGATAAAATAAATTCTTTCCATTCTAAGGACTTGGCTATACGAACCAAAGATTGGACAGTCCATGTTCCCGCTTTTATTAATAAAAAACACGATACAATGAAAACTAAAATATATATAATTAACATAAATTAAATGTTAGTTTGATGCCTGACAATGAAATAATGTTTAGCTGCTTCAATTAGCCCCAACTCAAGCAATCCTAATCCAATTAAAAGCATCCAATCATAAACCCCTAATGGAACTGTTTTAAGCAAGTGGCTTAAGATTGGTAAATATATAGTAGCAACAAGAGCAAAAAATGATACAACCCAAGCTATAACCAAATATTTATTAGTAAAGATATTCATCTGCCAAATATTTTTTCTCAAACTTCTACAACAGAAAACATAAAAAATAGAATCAATACTTAGGGCCGCAAAGACCATTGTTCTAACATAAGCAAGATCATGATTTTTATTCCAAAGCCAGAAGAATAGACCCAAGAGTATTAAATCAGTAGCTAAACCAATAATAAAAATTATAACTTTCATTTCGCGGGTTAATAATGGAGAATTATGTCCATATGGTTTTTGCTTCATTAGGCCTTTTTCTTTTGACTCAAAAGCCAAAGCAATGCTCGGGAAACCATCTTCAATCAAATTAACCCATAAGATTTGTACTGCGCTAACCGGTAAGGGAAAACCAAACAGAATAGTTACTCCAACTAAAATAATTTCCGTAAAACTATCAGATAATAAATAGGTAATAACTTTTCTAATATTATCAACAATAGATCTCCCCTCTTCAACAGCTGCTACAATTACTGAGAAATTATCATTTAATAAAACAAGGTCTGATACTTCTATGGCAACATCGGTTCCAGAACCAAGAGATATTCCAATATCAGCTTTTTTTAATGCAGGAGCATCGTTAATCCCATCACCAGTCATAGCCACAACTTCATTTCTTTCCTGCCATGCCTTTACAATCCGCAATTTATGATGGGGCTCAACCCGGGCATAAACATAGATTTTACTTATTCTTTTTTGAAATTCCTTATCAGATAATTTGTCTAAATCTTTTCCTTCTATTATATTGTCTTTTCCCACATCTAAATTTAATTCTCTGGCTACTGCGCAAGCAGTTAGCAAATGATCACCAGTAACAATAATTGGTTTCATTCCTGCTTTTATGCAAATTTCAACGGCCTTTTTTGTATTTTTCCTCAAGGGATCTTTTAAAGCAATAAACCCAACAAAAGTTAAATTAGATATATTTTTTTTCTTTATGCTCTCACTTTTAACATTTTTATAGGCAAAGGCAATTACTCTTAACCCCTTACTTGTTAACTCTTCTAATTCTTGTTCTAGTCTTAATAATTCTGTTTTATTAAGAATTGCTTTTTTACCATTTTTAATCTGGATAGAAGAACTTAAATCAATAAGTTTTTCTGGAGCGCCAGCGAGAAATAAAAGATTTTTGTTTTCATTTTTATGAAGTGTAGCAAGAAATTTGTTCTTAGAATTAAATGGGATTTCATCAATCTTGGGAAACTCTTTTTCTAATTCTGATTTATATAAGCCAATCTTTTCTGCTCCTAAAATTAATGCTTTGCCAGTAGGATTTCCCCTCAATTTCCATGATTCTTTTGAGACCTCTGGATTTTCAACAAATGCTTCGTTACAAAGAATAGAAATTCTAGAACATAATTTTTTATCATTTGTTCTTATCTCACTAACTTGCATTTTTCCTTGAGTGAGGGTTAAAGTTTTATCAGTGCAAATTATAGAAGTGCTTCCTAATGTTTCAGCTGCAGATAATTTTCTAACCAGTCCCTTTTTCTTTAAGATTCTCTGCATACCCAAGGCTAAAATAACAGTCATAGCCACAGGAAGTCCCTCTGGGATTGATGCTACTGCCACAGCTATTGCTGTGGTAAACATCTCAATAAAACCTTTTCCTTTTATTATTCCTTCCAGAAAAATAAAAAAACAAGCAAAACTGATAATAACTCCAACAATAGATGAGAAATGAGATAGTTTTTTTTGATAAGGGGTTTTTTCTTCTCTTGTTTCTCTAATTAAAAGAGCCACCTTTCCAATTTCTGTATCAAGTCCAGTGCCTATAACTATTGCTATGCCTTCTCCTTCTTCCACTATTGTCCCCATATAAGCCATATTCTCTCTATCAGCTACTGATATGTCTTTTTTAAGAGTACGAGAATGTTTTGCAGCAGTTAACCATTCGCCTGTTAAAGGAGCCTCATTAATCCTTAGGTCTGAACTTTTAATAATTCTGGCGTCAGCAGGCACTTTATCCCCTTCTTTTAAAATTATAATATCTCCCGGAACTAAATCTTTTTGCAAAACTTGTTTTTCTCTTCCATTTCTAATACAAATTGCTTTTATTTTTAAAACTTTTTTTAATTCCCTTAGAGCATTTGACGCTTTTCTCTCCTGTATATATCCAACAACAGTACTTAATATAACAGCGAAAAAAATAATTATCATATCAGTCCATTCTTTTAAAATCAATGTCACTATTCCAGAAATTATTAAAATATAAATTAAAATATTCTTAAATTGATCTAAGAATATTTGCAATTGAGATAAAGGTTTTTTTTGAGGAAGCTCGTTAAAACCAAACTTTTCCTGATTTGCTTTTACCTGCTTTTCAGAAAGTCCTTTTTCTATGTCTATATCAAAAACTTGAGCTGTTTCTTGTATTGATAAGTTGTGCCAGATAAATTTTGCAGATTTCATATTAATCTATTCTAAACAAAAAAAGACTTTTATAAAAGCCCTAAGAATAAATTCTCTAAAATGAGAAGGCCTAAGAGTTTTTATCTCCTAGGCCTATAAAAATTATTTTACTGTTTTTTGTTATTCCACTTCTTCTATTCTTCCTTTTTTTATATCATCTAGTGCTTCTTCCATCTTTTTCTCTCCGCTTTTTGACAAAACGACTTCCTCCTTGCTAACTATTAGCTTAAGAGTAAGCACTAATTTTCTGTTCTCTATGCTTGCCGCTAGGAAATCACCAACATGAATACCTAAAATTTTCCGAATATCTTTAGGTATTGTTATCTGAGACTTCCCTTTTACTTTAATTAGCCACCAAGAATTCTTTATAAACTCTGTGCTTGTCTTTATCTTTCTTAATGCTTTTAAATTCCTTTCTGTTATTGATTTATCTTTCCTTTCTCCAGTTTCTCCAGCCATTAAAGTTCACCTCCTTTCAAATTATTAAATATTATTCTTCTTGTTTTAGAAATGTTATTAGCCAAAGTATAGCAGCAATATTCATACATGCGCCATATCCCTCAATGTTATTGGTATAGATTAATATGCAACCAACCAGATAGACACAAATACCTAATATTGATGATGTTGAGGTTAATCCTTTTCTTTTCATTTCTTTCACGCCCCCCTATTCCAAAATTTTAAAGATCTATTACTATTAATTTTATATAACTTCTTTATTATACTTTGTTATACACATATATCATCAATTTGTCAAACTCAATAAAACTAAAAATAAAAGACCCCCATGTAGAAATTTGTCTTCTACAGGGGGGCCAATACTTTTTTTTAGGATTTTAGTTCCCATTTGAATTCCCATGTTCCATCCAAATATGGGAATATCTTCTCTTTCCAAAAAGAAAATGACAGATCATTTAAGCAACGGTATCCTGTATTTTCCATAATTATTGCAAACTTTTCCGCTGCTTTTTTCATTTTAGATAAGTATGGCAGACGGGGATTGGAAAGAATATCTGCTGCTGCTATTGCTGCTCCTTTTAAATCTTCTTTGTCTAGAAGATGAGAAGTTCTCCAGACTGTCCAGATAATAAATGCCACTCGATTCTGAAAAACTTTTGGCATTGCTTTCTCTGGATCAAACGGAAACACAAATGGCTTTAGATGCTGGTATTTTTTCCACATAGTATTCAGTTTCACTATCTCATTAAAGGTCAGAAAGTCATTGCTTTTCTCATTGATATAGGCTTTTACTTTCTTATCTATCGCCTGAATAAATAAGTTTTCCTTATAATCTAAGGAATTTATCGCATACTTTTTAATCTTTTCTAATTCTGCAGGCCCCTGAGAACAAGATACATCTCTCATGTTACTTTTACCTCCTTTATATTTTTTTCTTATTTATATTAATGTCTATTGTGATAGATATCTAAACACTTACAAATAAAACGTCCAGATATCTATCACAATAGTAAAACTTCATTTTAATGAACTACATCATATCATACATTCGTTGCTTAAAATTGTCAAACCAAATTGAATCAGATTTTATACTCTATTGGTATCTGATATCGACAAGACTACATCTGGTCTTGACGTAGTTAAATCCTATGTTATGCTTATACATTAGCACAAAGTTAATAAAGTTCTAAAATCCAAAAAGGAGGGATTGTACATTGAAAAAAGAAGAGGGAATTAAAATCAAAAGGTTTAAGGAAAATCCGTTACTAGTACCGAATGAGAACATTAAGTGGATGAGGCAAAATGTGTTTAACTGTGGAGTAATCATAGGAGATGATGGTATTTATAGAATGCTTCTTCGGGGTGCCTGGACTAATATGCAAGTAGGTTCAGATCTAGGATTGGCTTTAAGTACTGACGGAATATACTGGAATCCATTAGTAGATCCAGTATTGCGAAGCGGTTTTAATAAACATTGTTTGGTCGGTATTGAAGATCCGCGGATAGTCAAGTGGATTGATGGATTCTACTATATTCTTGCCACAGCTTGTGATATTAATGGTGGCCGGATTGGAATCTGGAAAACCAAAAATTTTCTGGATTACAAATGGGTTGGCATTCCATTTGATCAAGAGGATAAGGATGCAACTATTTTTCCGGAGTTGATTAATAATTGGGCATACTTACTACACAGGAAAGCACCACATATTTGGCTTTCTCGCACAAAAGATTTGACATTAAAAACAGGTTGGCAGGATAGTCAAATTCTATCTAGAAAAAACAACTGGTACAAAAGTCCTATGACAGGGAATATTCCCACGAAAATTGGCATAGCCGGTCCGCCAATTAAAACTCCGAAAGGATGGCTGGTGATTACCCATGTACTCCATGGCAAAAGAGAGAATAGGTTCAATCGAGCATACAGTTTAGGATTTATGGTTTTAAATCTAGATAATCCAGCTAAAGTTGAATATATACACCCTAGTCCGATTTTGTGGCCAGAAAAGGATTATGAAATAGTTGGCTCAGTACAAAACGTTTGCTTCTCAAATGCCATAGTTGATCCCAATCCCGAAAACGACAAAGGTACACTCTATATATATTATGGAGGCGCTGATACAGTCATTTGTGGTGGTAGGTTATATAAAGAAGACCTGCCTATGTGCTATTAAACCTTCTTTATCAATTTAAGGAGTCAAGTAAATAATCTTGACTCCTTTTCCTTTACGAAAATTATACTCTGTCAGTATCTAATACAAACAAAACCAATAATAGTTTGGTGGCGTTTGTTAGAAAAAGTTAGAACTTATTATTAAGAAAATCCTAATGTTGACTTCTGAAAAATTATACTCGAGGGGTTGACAAATCTGATAGAGTATGCTAATATAATAATATTAGTTCATCTAAAACTTAATTAAACTTCACACCGTGAGGGGTTATCTGAGAAAGCTCATTTTAAGAACAAATGGGCCTTAGATATTCCCCCGTGGTGTAGAGGTAACACACCTGTTTGTGTATAAAAACACCAAGGAAAGGTAAAATTAAGAATTTGAGTAACTATTAAGTGATCATAAATAGTTATAAGATTTCTTAAAAGTAATTGAGTACTTGACAGGAGCCGGAGGTTCAATTCCTCCCGGGGGCACAATAGTTTTTTTTCCAGGTTCAAATCCTGGCCGAAAACCTCCGCGCCACGCGCATATTAATAAAAGTCTCTTCATTTTATACTATGAGAGGCTTTTTTATTTAGTAGAAGCTTTTTTATTTAGTTTGGTGGCCCTAACCGGAGTCGAACCGGTATTACCAGCTTGAGAAGCTGACGTCCTAAACCATTAGACGATAGGGCCAATTCCTGGATATTAACATACAAAAATAAAAGTGTAAATTACTTATTATAATGCTTCACGTTCAGGTGGAATTTGCCATAAATTAACAATGTATTTTGCTATTTCGCTGAATAAAGGAGCTGCGGAATAACTAGAAGCACTTGCGCCCTTAGGGTTTTCTAGTTTGACCAAAATTAAAAACTTTGGATCATCAGACGGCAAATATCCCATAAAAGTATGAATGGTTTTATCTTTAGAATATCCTCCTTCCTCTAAAGGAACTTGCGCAGTTCCTGTTTTGCCTGCAACAAAATATCCATTAACCTGAGCCCTTCTCGCATATATGTCTTCTGTTACGCTAACAAGCATTAAAGTAAGTTTATCGCTTGTTTCTTTGGAAATAACTCTTCTTTCAATCTCTGGCTTGATTTCAATTTCTTCTCCATTGGGTTTTATTATTTTTTCAACAATATATGGCTTCATCAAATTTCCTCCATTAGCTATGGCAGAAAAAGCTCTTATTAACTGCATAGAAGTAACATTAATCCCCTGTCCAAAAGAAGCCGAAGCAAAATCTCTTGGATAACCGTTTTTTAGAGATTCATTCAATGAAAATTCTTCTGCTTGTAAGTCAATCCCAGTTTTTTCAAACAATCCAAACTTTTCTAAATATTTCAAAAAAAGTTTTGTTCCTAATTTTTGCTGAACAAATACAGCTCCTGTATTTATTGATTTCTCCAAAACATTAGTCATTGTTTGTTTTCCCCAAACCCTTTTTTCATAATTATAAATAAGAGGTCCTCCTAAATCAACAAATCCTTTATCTATATAAGTTGTTTCTGGTGTTATTAAATTTTCTTCTAAAGCAGCTGCCATTGTTATGGCTTTAAAAACCGAGCCAGGTTCAAAAAGTTTTTGTGTTGATGCATTACGAAAGATTTCCAGATTAGTTTCTTCTCCATATTTATTCGGGTTAAAAGTTGGAAAGGTTGCCAAACTGATTATCTTGCCTGTTGCTGGCTCCATAACTATTATTTCTCCAGCGTCAATATCCCATTTTTCTTTAGCTTGTTTTAGTTCTTTTTCACAAAAAAATTGGATATTATAATCCAATGTTAAAACAAGGTCTGACCCATGTTCTGGAGAATTAAGACCTTTATTCCCATTAGAAAATAAAGTAAGAAATCCCCAAGGAGATCTTTCTTGCTCTTTAAACCCCTCTGTTCCTTTTATTATTTCATTAAAATATCCCTCAATACCAGATTGCCCATCTCCTGCTTCATTAACAAATCCTATTAAAGAAGACGCTAAAGAGTTTTGGGGATAAAATCTTTTTTGTATTTCATCTACATATAAACCTTTAATATTATTACAATTTTTTCTAAATTCTTTAACTTGTTCATCATTAATCTCCTTTTTAAAAGTTTCCCCTTTTTCAATTTCAAGCAATATCTCATCTTTTGGTTTCTCTAAAATGTTTTCTAAAATTTCAGCAGTTTTATTTTTATCTTCTATCTTACTTGAAATTACATACAATATATTCTTTTTAATATTTTGGGCTAAAATTTTTCTATTATTGTCTTTGTCTTCCAAAAAAAAATCGCCTCGTTCGCCGACCGATTCTTCAATAAATGTTTGTTGTCCTTTGGCTATTGCTTGCCAATAATCTCCATTTTTAATTTGCAAGATAAATAAGCGATATGTAATGCCCAAAGAAAGAAGAACAAAAATACAAAATATAAATATAAGAGAGAATTTTACATCTTTCATTTTATTGCGTTTCTGCTGCTAAATGATCTTCTGAAATAAAAATATATTTAATTTCATCAACCTTTACTAGATTAAGATCTTCAATTACTCTAGATTCTATATCTTCCAAAGAATTAAATTTATCTACTTCTATTTCCAAAAATGAATTATTTTTAGAAAATTCTATTATATCTTTTTCATATTTCCCCACCTTGTAATCATCCCCCATAACTACTTGAATTTGAAAAACATAAAAACTTAATAGAAAAAATGATAATCCAGTCGTTAATAAAATAAATTTTCTAAAACTTATTTTCATAGTGTGTTTTATTATTTTAATAAAGTAGCTGCCCTCAATTTCGCCGACCTTGATCTCTTGTTAGTTTTTATTTCTTCAAAACAAGGAGTAATTGGTTTTTTTGTCTCTATTTTTATCAACCCTTGTTTATCTTTTTCTTTTAAAAATAATTTTACTATTCTGTCCTCTGACGAGTGGAAAGAAATAATTACTATCCGTGCTCCTTTTTTTAAACTTTTTACTGCTTGCTCAAGTCCTTGTTTGATATTTCCAAATTCATCATTAGCAGTAATTCTTAATGCTTGAAATGTTCTGGTGGCAAAATGAATTCTTTTTTTCTGATACCAGACAGGAACTGATTTTTTAATAACATCTATTAACTCAAAAGTAGTTTTAATCTTTTTATCTTTTCTTGCTCTAACAATCTCTTTGGCAATCTTTCTTGAAAATCTTTCATCTCCGTATTCTTTTAAGATTGCCGCGATCTCTTTTTCCTGCCACTTATTAATAATATATTCAGCTGTTAATTCTTCTTGATCTTTCCCGTCATATCTCATATTCAATGGTTCGTCTTTCTGAAAAGAGAATCCTCTGCCTGAACTTTCTAAATGCCAGCTGGACATTCCTAGGTCAAATAGAATCCCATGAATCGGTCTAAAGTTATGTTTATTAATAATATCTTCCAAATTAATATATGAATCGTTTTCTAAGATTAATCTATTCTTGATTTTTAGATCTAATATTCTATTTT
>Ga0268285_1000202_pt1 | contig 37425 bp, 32 predicted proteins | sample saktaG_2_FD_190144 | JGI IMG/M metagenome (GOLD analysis project Ga0268285, IMG submission 190144) | Saline water microbial communities from Sakinaw Lake, British Columbia, Canada - sak_2013_06_06_120m | ecosystem: Environmental > Aquatic > Non-marine Saline and Alkaline > Saline ... | reverse complement strand
TAGATTTAACCGGAAAGAGGAGACCTGGTTCCGATTTCAGTCTGACCCGAAAGATTCAAACAGTTTAAGCCATAACAGCATCAATTCTATCTGTGAAGACTCTTTGGATATGCTCTGGATCGGAACGGATAGAGGCCTTAACCGTTTTGATCCAACAACCGGAAAGTTTATGCAGTACAAACATATTGCCAATGACTCTAAAAGTTTGAGTGATGATTGGATTCATACCGTTTATCAAGATCGCTTGGATATACTTTGGATCGGGACAAACGAAGGTGGACTGAATCGATTTGAGAGGGAAAAAGGAGAGTTCATTTACTATAGAACTGACCCCAATAATCCCTACAGCTTGAGCCACATGTTTGTCAGGTCATTTTATGAAGACCAATCAGGAACTCTGTGGGTTGGGGCTGACGGAGGAGGGCTCAATAAGTATGACCAGGGAAAAGACCAATTCATTCATTATCGTCATAATCCCAGAGACCCCGCAAGTTTGAGTAATGACAGGATTTTTTCAATAGTCAAAGACTCCTCAGGTGTATTCTGGATTGGGACCTATGGAGGAGGCCTGAATAGGTTCGACCCGAATAGTGGAAAATTCACCAGCTATAGATATTCTCCCACAGATCCGAACAGTTTGAGTGATGATAGAATCAGAGTTATTCATGAAGGACAAACGGGAGTTCTCTGGATCGGGACTGATGGCGGAGGCATCAATAAATTTGAAACCGGAAAAGGAATATTCACACGTTATAGGCATGATCCCAGTAATCCAAACAGCCTGAGCAATGATTACATAACAACGCTTTGTAAAGATAAATCTGGAATACTCTGGATCGGTTCCAACGGTGAAGGTCTTATAAAATTCGACTCTCAAAGAGAGACCTTTTCCAATTATACGTAGTCTGAAGGACTGGAGGGCAGTGCGGTTTATGGAATTCTGGAAGATGATAAAGGAAATCTCTGGATAAGCACCAATAATTGTCTCTCCAAATTCAATCCTCAAACAGAGACTTTTAGAAATTATGATGTAAACGACGGGCTGCAAAGCAATGAATTTAACGGAGGATCCCGTTATAAAAGCCCCAAAGGCGAGCTGTTCTTCGGTGGAATCAACGGATTTAATAGATTTTATCCAAAAACCATTAAGGATAATCCGTACATCCCTTCTGTTATGATAACAAAGTTCAGAATCTTTAACAAAGTCGTGCCCATCCAGCAAGGCGAGGATAGAAAATCACCATTAACAAAGTCCATCACAGAAACCGATGAAATTGAGCTTTCCTACAGAGACAACATGTTGTCTTTTGAGTTTGCAGCCTTGCATTACGTTTTCCCGGATAAAAATGAGTATGAATACAGGATGGAAGGATTGGATAAAGATTGGATTTACACTTCTGCCGCTCAAAGGTTTGCCACTTATACCAATCTGGACCCAGGGGAGTACACATTCAGAGTTAAAGCATCGAATAATGATGGTATTTGGAATGAAGAAGGGACGTCATTAAATATAAAAATTATTCCAGCGTTCTGGCAGACCTGGTGGTTTAAACTCTTAGTAGCAGCGGGAATAATTTCAATTATTTTTGGACTGTACAGGATTCAGATAAGAAATATCTCAGCAGAAAAAGAGCGAAAAGCCGCAGAGGATGCTAACCGTGCTAAAAGCGAATTTCTTGCGAATATGAGCCATGAAATTCGAACACCAATGACCGGTGTTATAGGAATGACAGAACTTTTATTGGATACTGACCTTACTCTTGAACAGCAGGAATATCTTAAGATGGTCAAAATATCAGCAGATTCACTTCTTGCAATCATAAATGATATTCTGGATTTTTCAAAAATCGAGTCAGGGAAACTCGAACTTGATTCAACCGAATTCAGCTTGAGGGATAGTATTGGCGATTCATTGAAATCATATGGTGCTGTAGCAGAGAAAAAGGGTTTGGAATTAATCTGTGATATTTCCTTTGATGTGACTGATTCTCTGGTGGGAGATCCTGGACGTTTTCGTCAAATAATTATCAATTTGGTTGGGAATGCAATAAAGTTTACAGAAAAAGGAGAAATAGTGGTAAAGATAGAGCTCGAATCAGAAACGGAAAACGAAGTTACTATTCATACATCTGTTAAAGATACAGGAATAGGAATCCCTCCAGAAAAACAGAAAACTATTTTTGATGCGTTTTCTCAGGCAGATACTTCCACGACAAGACGATATGGAGGGACAGGCCTGGGACTTGCTATTTCGACTAATTATGTAAGATTGATGGGAGGTCATATCTGGATTGAAAGCGAAGTAGGAAAAGGAACTACTTTCCATTTTACAACTCGGTTCGGTTTAAAAAAACGAGAAAAGCCGGGAGCATTGTTAGAACAAGAAGATTTAAAAAATTACTCTGCGATGATTGTAGATGATAATTCAACAAATCGGCTCATACTTGAAAGGATGCTAAAAAATTGGGGTATGAAGGTAGTCAGTGTAGAAAGCGGACTAAAAGCGCTTGAACAGATGAAAAACGCTATAGAGCAGGATAGGCATTTTCATTTGGCAATTTTAGATCTAATGATGCCAGAGATGGATGGTTTTGAGCTTGCAGAAAGGATAAGGCACGACAAATGCTTATCTAAAACCCAACTTTTAATTTTAGCATCAGGTGGAAGACGAGGAGATGGTACGAAATGTCGGGATTTAGGTATTTCAGGATATTTGACAAAGCCCGTAAAGGCATCTGAGCTTCTTTATGCTATAAAGAAAATTTTGGGGACTCTTGTAAAAGAGGAGCCTTCAAGAAAACTTGTTACAAGACATTCTTTCCATGAAGCTCTTCGTTCTAATCATATCTTACTGGTTGAAGACAATGTAGTAAACCAGCGGTTAGTTGCTCGTATGCTCGAAAGAAATGGGCATTCTGTTAAGATTGCTGATAATGGTAAACAGGCGGTTGACTTATACGGTAAGGATTTTTTTGATTTAATTTTTATGGATATTGAAATGCCAGAGATGAATGGTTTCGAAACTACAACAGCAATTAGGAAGAAGGAGGAAGCGACCGGAAAACACATTCCTATCATAGCGATGACAGCACATGCTATGTCAGGAGATCAGAGGCGTTGCTTGGAAGCTGGTATGGATGATTATTTATCTAAGCCTATTAAAAAAGATGAGCTCAAACGCGTTATTGAAAAATGGTCATGAAAGGAATCATCCAAGACCCGTGGATTCTGTCCATCATGTCATGCTACGAGACGTGAGAAAATCCAAGACTATGCGCAAAAATCAAGCGCGTGGGGCGCAGGTCTACTGGGTATTGTCTTCGCCCTTTCCTTTTGCCCTGTTTCAGCAGGCCTGTTCTTTGGCAGCATGTTTTCTATTGCCATGAAGCACGGCTCACGATTCCTTATGCCTTCGCTATATGGAATTGGAACTACCTTACCTGTATTGGGTTTTTCACTGTTGCTGGCGTTTGCCGCACACTGGGTTGGCAAAGCATTCAATAAGCTGACGGTCTTTGAGAAGTGGGCCAGAAGAATTACAGAGGTAATTTTCATCGTTGCTGGCCTGCATTCTTGTCTCTCGCACATCTTGCATTTGTATTAAATCAATGTGAAAGTCTTGATACAGGGCGTGGCATCTTGTATAATTCGATATGTGACGAAATGACGAATGAACAATAGATTGGAGACCCGACATGAAAAAGACGATCCGAACAGCCAAGGCCCTTACCGATCCTAATCGTTTACGTGCTTTGGCTGCATTGCGACAAGGCGAACTATGCGTTTGTCAGCTTATTGAATTATTGGGATTGGTGCCATCCACAGTCTCAAAGCACATGAGCATTCTTCGAAATGCGGAACTTGTTGAGGGAGAGAAACGAGGAAAGTGGATGTATTACTCGTTGCCGCCCAAGAAATCTAATCCTGCGGTTTCTGCAATACTTAAATGGGTTATTGATCAGATCGAAAACGACAGCGTGGTTATGCGTGATGGATTGCTTTCATTCGTTGGCGGGAAGATGATTTTTGAGTCGTTCAAAGCCAGTGAAGAAAAAATTTCTATACTTAAAAGCGCAGAAGCCATACGGCCATTTCACCCTCTCCCCTATGAGCCCAGGCATAGTATGGAATAGCAATCAATTCCCGATCAATTCTTCCTGTAAATTTTCCATCATCACTCTTCTTCAATTCGAATGCCTTGCCTTTTATTATTACCATACCTCCTAACATATCCTGCTGATATTTGCTTTCTAACTTTATACTATCAGGCAAAAGCAGGTCAAGAACCCCTCCGCCATTATCAACCCACTCAGCACAGTAAACCAAAGGGCCTCTCTCTAAGGCAACCTTTCCTCTGTTGTCTTTCACATTCTCATTGCAAATTACACGCCTAACAGGCATGGGGAAATCTAATTCGACAACATCACCTCTTCTCCAACGGCGCCGGATTCGTGCATAGCCTCTTTCTATATCCAGAGTAAAAGGATTGCCATTGACTGTAAGCTTCACATCCTCATTTCTCTTTCTCATGTAGCGGTACAAATCACTCGGGACAGGGAGGTTTTGTGCCCAGCCTGGAATACGAATATTCAGCGTAAATTCCGCACTGCGCTCAGGATCGATTGTTATCTTCACCACTCCTTCCCATGGGTAGTGCGTCTCCTGTTTGATCTCTACGGAATTATTCTCTACCATAATCTTAGCTGTGTCTCCGACAAAGAGATTAACATACAGGATGCCATTCCTTTGAGCATATACATATCCCGGAAATGAAGGAATAAAACGCGTAATGTTTCCCGGACAGCAAGCCACCTCGAACCAAGGGCTGCGTTCATATTTTCCTTTCGATTCCAGCGGGTTCTGGTAGAAAAAACGGTCCCCGCTCAGCGACACTCCGGAAATCAAGCCGTTATAAAGAACTCGTTCCATAACATCGATATATCTTGCATCACCATGGAGCAGGAAAAGGCGGTGGTTCCACATTACATTCCCTACGGCCGCACAGGTTTCAGTATAGGCTGTAAAGTTGGGCAGCTCATAGTTATCTCCGAATGCCTCGCTTGTGTGCCGGGCCCCGATACCGCCTGTAAGATACATTTTTTTTGACACGACATTCTCCCAGATCCTGTCAATAGCTCTTACATATTCAACATTTCCAGTGAGTGCTGCCACATCCGCCATTCCGGCGTACATGTAAGATGCCCGGACAGCATGTCCAACCGCCTCATTCTGCTCCAGGACCGGTTTGTGGTCCTGCATGTATTTCTTCTGGTTATAAATGGCAAAAGGAGATGATTCAGGATAAAGCCCGCCGTCATGAGCATAGCCCCGCTCATCAAGAAAGAACTTAGCCAGCTTGAGATATTCTTTGTTCCCTGTCACCCGAAAGAGCTTTGCCAAACCTATCTCTATCTCCTGATGGCCTGGGAAGTCGCGTCTTTTATTAGGTCCGAATTCTTTTACAAGCAGGTCTGCATTCTTTACAGCCACATCCAGAAAGGTGCGCTTGCCAGTAGCCAGGTAGTAAGCCACAGCGGCTTCGTACATGTGTCCGGCATTGTAGAGTTCATGGCTTCCCCGAAGCCTTGTCCAGCGCCCAGGGCCGGCACCCGGTGCTGGGTTTTCCGGATCAACGGTGCGGGCTGCATACAAATAGCCATCTTCTTCCTGGGCGGCTGCGATTATTTCAATCAAGCTGTCCAGATATTTTTCCAGCTCCGGATCAGGGTCAAGGCTTAATGAATAGGCTGCACCTTCCATAACTTTGTATACATCTGTATCATTGAATCTTCTGCCCTCATATTTTCCCTCCATCAATCCTGCGGCTTTTTTAAAATTATTTACACGGCCGGTATCTTCATTTTTCTTTAAAGCAAAGGGAATGGTTACGCTGCGGTTTGTATCCATCCTCGGAAGCCAAAAATCATCGTCTACATGCACGTCCATAAAGGGAACAGGCTTAACCGGATAATCCACGGCTTTTTTATTTCCGCATACGATAAAAGCCGTTATTATAAATGCTCCAAACAACAACCATTTTATTAATCGGTTCATCGTAACTAATCCTATTCCACTCGCCATTCAAGAATTCCTGTAGAAAACTTCGGCTGAAGCTGCACTTCAAGCCTCAATGCCAAGGCTCTGACAGGATAAAATGTCACCCTGTTGTATTTATCTTTTCCCACGCCGTAAGGGCCGTCATTGTCGACTGATTTCCACTCGTTTCTGTCCTTGTACAGGATCCGCCATGATCTGGGCACCCGGCATTCTCCCTGGCCGGTATCATCAAACCAGTAAACCTCAACAGCAGAAACCTTTGCAGCTTTCCGAAAATCATATTGGACCCATTCTTGAGTCCCCTTATTGGGCCACCAGTGCAAGTAGGGTTTCGAGTGATCATTGGAGCTCTTCGGTTCCCACTGGTCATTGACCGCCACCCCATTTTTATCGCTGGAAACACTTACACGGCTGGTCGAGGCTATCGTCGGCTCCGGCAGAGGCCGTGCTCTTGACTCATCTCGCGCCAGCCAAACTGCCATCTCTCCGGAGCCACGGTGAGCCCAGGCATAATAGGGAATTGCCACAAAGTACTGCTCTTTTTTAACTACAGACTTCCTGTCCTTGCTTCTCTGTAAAGCAATAACCTTTCCTTTAATTACATCCAAACCTTTTAACATTTCAGTGCGCTTTTCGATCTCAAGCTCAACATCATCCGCCAAAACCAGGTTGCTTACATATCCATGATTGTCCGGCCATTCCGCACAGTACACAACCGGCCCGCGCTCCAGAGCGACCTTTCTCCGATTATCCTCAATATTTTCATGACTCAATACCCGGCGGACTGGCATCGGCAGGTGAAGATCAATCACGTCGCCTTTTTCCCAGGTGCGCCGGATGCGTGCGAAACCCTTATCCATATCAAGGGCAATCTGCCTGCCGTTGACCTTGAGCTTTACTTCCTCCCCGCTCCTGCTCAGGTATCGATAAAGGTCACTGGGTAGTGGTCTATTCTGTGCCCAACCCGGAATACGGACATATATGGCGAATTCCCCGGTACTTTCAGGGTCCACGAATATCTTCACGTCTCCATCCCATGGATAGTTCGTCTCCTGTTTTATTCCAACATTATGCTTATTCATCTTTATGGCAGCGCTGCCTCCGACAAAAAGATTAACATAAAGAATGCCGTCTCCAAACGCATAGACATATCCGGGAAAAGAGGGCATAAAACGGGTTATGTTCCCGGGACAGCAGGCACAGCCAAACCATGGACTTCTTTTGTGCTGGCCATGGGATTCGAGTGGATTGGGATAAAAGAACCGATCACCTCTCAGAGAAACTCCAGAAATCAGGCCGTTATAGAGAATCCGTTCCAGCACGTCAATATATTTGGCATCTCCATGTAGGAGGAAAAGCCGGTGATTCCACATAGCATTGCCGATGGCAGCACAAGTCTCGTTATAAGCGGTCTCGTTGGGAAGTTCATAATCGTCACCAAAAGCCTCACCACTGTTCCTGGCACCTATACCTCCTGTAAGGTAAAGTTTCTTCGTTACAACATTTTCCCAGATCCGGTCTATGGCTTCCACATAGTCGGAAGCACCAGTAAGTGCCGCTACATCCGCCATTCCAGAATACATATAAGATGCACGGACAGCATGCCCGACTGCCTCGCTCTGTTCGACTACAGGCTTATGATCCTGGGCATATTTTCCATAAAGCTTACGGCCGTGAGGGTAACCGCGTTCATCCAGAAAAAATTTAGCCAGTTTCAGGTACTTTTCTCTACCGGTCACACGATACAGCTTGGCAAGGCCTATCTCGATTACCTGATGGCCGGGAGTGCCGTGTCTTTTCCCTGGGCCAAAGACACTATCAATCAAGTCAGCATTCTTAATCGCAACCTCCAGCAGAGTGCGCTTTCCGGTTGCCTGGAAATGAGCAACAGCGGCTTCATACAGGTGTCCGGCATTATATAATTCGTGGCTCATTCTCAAATTCGCCCAACGCTCCTTTTCGACCCATTGGATGGGCGGATCTGGATTTATTGTCCTTGCTGTGTACAAATAGCCGTCATCCTCCTGTGCCGCAGTAATCTTTAAGATCAAATCATCCAGATACTTTTCAAGTTCCGGGTCAGGATAAAGGCTTAACGAGTAGGAAGCACCTTCGAGAATCTTGTATACATCCGTATCATCAAAGGGATAAATCCCGGAAAAAGTACCCTCCTTCAATCCACCAGCAACAGCAAAATTGTCGATACGCCCGGTTTCTTCACTCTTTTTAAAAGCAAAAGGAATAGTTATCTTGTGGTTGGTCTCCATACGGGGAAGCCAAAATTGATCAGTAACATGCACATTAGTGAAAGGAACCGGCTTTACGGAGTAATCTTTTATAGATTTTTTCCCGCACCCATTGCTAAAAGCAACGAGCGCCACACAAACAAGCATAATCCTTATAATTGTCGCTCTCTTCATTTTTCATGACTCCTTTTTTTGTTTTCATGCGATATTTCAGATGATAATCCTGCTCAATCATTGCTATATTGTACATTTTATCATTGTCTTAACAATTATTAAAATATAGTCCCTGATTGACTTAGCAGTATTTTGTTTTTACAATTTCAATCAATAAACATATGCAAACAAAATAAGGAGATTAAAATGACGAACATAAAAGCAATAATGAGCTCTCTAGTAATTGTTCTGCTGGTGAGCATAGGATGGGTGTTTTCCACAAATGAAACAGGAAAGGAACAAAAAACAGTGAATAAATTAATCATTAATGTTGATCAAGCTAAGCATATCATTAACAAAAATATCTACGGGCACTTCTCAGAGCATCTGGGGCGATGCATCTATGAAGGGTACTGGGTTGGCGAGGATAGTCCGATCAAGAACACACGAGGCATACGAAATGATGTGGTAGCTGCACTGAAAAGTATAAAGATTCCTGTTCTTCGCTGGCCCGGCGGATGTTTTGCTGATGAGTATCACTGGAAAGACGGGATCGGCCCGTATGCACAACGTCCTAGTATAGTTAATACGCATTGGGGCGGAGTTACAGAGAACAATCATTTTGGCACACACGAATTTTTAGATCTTTGCGAGCAACTGGGATGCGAACCATACATCTGCGGAAATGCGGGCAGCGGCACTGTTCGAGAGATGCAGGAATGGATCGAGTATATAACGTTTGACAGCCAGAGTTCTATGTCCGACCTGCGGCGTAAAAACGGCCGGGAAAAACCATGGAAACTGAAATACTTCGGTGTCGGCAATGAAAATTGGGGCTGTGGCGGCAACATGCGGCCTGAGTTCTACGCTGATGTCTACCGCCGCTATCAGACCTACATACGTAATTTTTCCGGCAACAGGATTTATAAAATTGCCTGCGGTAGTTACGGTGAAAATTATCACTGGACAGATGTACTGATGCGGGAGGCCCACTCACTCATGGCAGGGTTGAGCTTTCATTACTACACAGTTCCCGGCGTCTGGGGAAACAGGGGCTCTGCAACTGATTTTGACGAGAAAGAATGGTTTGATACGCTCAAAAAAGCTCTGTTCATTGATGAACTTATCACAAAGCATTCTACCATCATGGACAGATACGATTCTAAAAAACAAGTTGGGCTGATCGTGGATGAATGGGGTACATGGTACAAAGTCGAACCCGGCACCAACCCGGGATTCCTGTATCAGCAGAATTCGCTACGTGATGCTCTTGTGGCAGGACTGACTCTAAATATTTTTAATAATCAATGTGCCCGGGTAAAAATGGCCAACCTTGCCCAGACAATCAATGTCTTACAGGCATTGATCCTGACCAAGGCTGAAAAGATGATCCTTACCCCAACTTATCATGTCTTTGAAATGTACAAGGTTCATCAGGATGCAATGCTTCTGCCAGCAGATTTACAGTGCAAACAGTATAAGTTCGCAGGCAATAGTATTCCATCCCTGAGTTTTTCGGCATCTCGCAATAAAGCTGGAAAGATTCACATATCTCTATGCAATCTTGACCCTAATAATCCTGCAGAAATTGTTTGTGAACTGCGCGGTTACGAGGCCAAGAGCATCACAGGCCGTCTTTTAACTGCCTCTAGAATGACTGCTCACAATACCTTTGACAGCCCGGAAACACTCAAGCCAACAGTTTTCAAAGCCGTCCAGCTAAAAAACAATAATGTATTCACAACACTCCCGTCAAAATCAGTCGTAGTGCTAGAAATTATGTGAACAACTGGAAAAATCAAGACAAAAAATCAAAGAAATCATCCCATTTCCCGTAATAGAGAAAGGTTTATGGGAATAGCGTTAAAAATCTTCTCTAGAGCGGAGCCATCCTCAAATACCCAACCTAATAGAAAAAAAGGGGGGAACTACAGTGTAATTTTATTATTGACTATGATGCTGATGAGTGTTATTAGTATGTAGAATCTAATAAAGGAAGAAATCCTTAGGAAAAGAGAGTGAAGTTGAGTAATGAAACATTCACTAAAGACAGGATTTAGCTTTGGTTTGACCTCTGGAATAATCACCACTCTGGGACTAATGGTAGGTCTTCATTCTGGTACTCATTCAAAACTTGTAGTTATCAGCGGCGTATTGGTAATAGCAATAGCAGATGCGCTTTCAGACGCACTAGGTATCCATCTCTCCGAAGAATCAGAGAATAAGCATACTAACAAAGAGATATGGGAAGCAACACTCTCCACTTTCTTGTCTAAATTCGTCTTTACATTGACATTTATTGTTCCCCTCCTGTTATTTCAACTCTCCACAGCAATTATTGTAAGCATCGCCTGGGGTTTATCATTGTTATGCATTTTTAGTTTCTTTATCGCCAAAGAGCAGAAAGCAAAACCATGGAAAGCGATCGTAGAACACTCGGCTATTGCAGTGGCAGTTATAATAGCAACACATTATGTCGGTGATTGGATTAGCTCGACATTGGGTTAGGCGAGATTAAGAACTAAGAGGAGGCAATATAGAATCGCAGGTTTTAACAAAATCAAGCGATGAAGATATTCTAATGGCTCCACGCGTTTGTTTATTTGCAAACTGGCAGGTAAATCTTGCACTTGAAATAATTCTGGGTGACAACAAGTGATTGAGGTAAATAGTAAAAAAATTGACTGGGTTGAAAATGAAACAGTGACTCAGCTGCTTAAAAGAATGAAATATACTTTTCCATTAGTTGTAGTTAAAATAAATGATAAAGTAATTTTGCGTAGTAATTTTCCAGAAACACTTATACCTGATAATTCAAAAATTGCTGTAATTCATATGATAAGCGGTGGATAAAAAATATTTTTATCCGCCCACAGAGAGTCAACCTTTTGAATACATTATCGCCGGTTTTAATGTTTATTTTGACCTCTGGCGCCATGACCTACAAAAGGATGGAAAATCCTTTGGAAACGAATATATCTACAATACACGTGCTAAATTAAAGACCGGTGACTCCCACTAAAAAGGCGCTTCTAAAAGATATATCTAGCCTGAAATTCAAGTTATCTATTTTATTTTCAATAAGTTGGCATGGCCCGATCCCAAATCACATTGATGCTCATAAGTCTATTTTCTATAATAGTAGAAAAAAGCCAAGGCCATTTTTCACTATATTAGAAATTACCCACATTGTTGCTTTACCTGGTAAACTTTTCTCTTGACAAAGAATACAAAATGCCTATAATTAATAATTGTAATGATTACAAATATGAAATTATTTAAAAATAAACTGGAAGAAAATGGAATCAAACCTACTTATATCAGACTAAAAATTTTAAATTATCTTGAGATGAACAAATCACATCCCACAGCAGAAGCAATATATAAGACATTAGAAAAACAAATCCCGACGGTATCCAGAACCTCAGTTTACAATACTTTGGATGTTTTTTATGAAAATGGCCTAGTAACTCCTATTTTTATTACAGGATTAGAAGCAAGATTTGACAGTAATATATCCCCGCATCATCATTTTTTTTGTGAAAAATGCAGGCAAATAATCGATCTGGATATTGAGTGTAACCATTTTAAAAACGGGAATGTGCAGGGTCATAAAATAACAGAATTACATGCTTATTTTAAAGGCATATGCAAAGATTGTTTAAAAAAAGGAGAAAATAAAAATGAATAAATACACATGTTCTATTTGTGGGTATGTTTATGACCCAGAAAAAGGTGACCCTGATTCTGGTATTGCACCAGGAACTTCTTTCGAGGATTTGCCGGATGACTGGGTTTGCCCGATTTGTGGAGCTTCAAAAGACGACTTTGAAAAGGAAAAATAAAATGGCAATCAGAAGATTAAAATCCGGCGTTCATTCCATAAGGGCAATCGACTGGGACAGAAGGTTATTTGACGAACTCATTCCACTTCCTGACGGAACAAGCTATAACACATATCTTATCCAAGGCAGTGAAAAAACAGCACTCATAGATACAGTTGACCCTACCAAAGAGCAAGAACTCATAGACAACCTCAATAAACTCAGAGTTGATAATATTGATTATATCATCTCTAACCATGCTGAGCAGGATCACTCTGGAACAATCCCAAAAATTCTAGAACTTTTCCCTAATGCCAGAGTTGTTACTAATCAAAAATGTAAAGGGATGCTTAAAGATTTACTGCTAATTCCCGAAGATAAATTCATAGAAATAAACGATGCAGATACTCTATCTTTGGGAAACAAGACCCTCCAATTCATAATTGCACCTTGGGTACATTGGCCAGAAACAATGTTGTCTTATCTTAAAGAAGACAAAATACTATTCCCGTGCGATCTTTTTGGGTCTCACCTTGCCACCAGTGATATATATGCAACTGATGAAGCAAAAGTCTATGATGCAGCAAAAAGGTATTATGCAGAAATCATGATGCCTTTCAGGAACCTCATAAAGAAACACATGGAAAAGCTCAAACAATTCAAGATTGAAATGATTGCACCAAGCCATGGTCCTATATATAACAGGCCTGAATTTATTCTCAATGCTTATAGAGATTGGATCTCTGATCAGGTTAAAAACGAAGTCATCATCCCATACGTTTCAATGCACGGGAGCACGGATAAGATGGTAAATCATCTAGTAGACGCCCTTATGAAAAGGGAGATAACCGTGAAACCCTTTAATTTAACCAAAACAGACATTGGAGAACTGGCAAAAGCACTTGTTGACGCCGCTACTATTATCATTGCTTCTCCGACCGTGCTGATTGGTCCTCATCCAGCCGCAGTGTATGCAACCTACCTTGCTAATGCCCTTAGGCCTAAAACCAGGTTTGTATCGGTTATTGGATCCTATGGCTGGGGTGGAAAGATGCTGGAGCAAATTTCTGGAATTGCTGGTAATCTTAAGGTAGAAATTCTCTCGACAATTATTATAAAGGGCTACCCAAAAAAAGAAGATTTCAAAGCGTTAGAAAAACTGGCGGATGAAATTCTTGTAAAACATAAAGAATTAAGAATTATTTAAAAAGATGCTTTTATGCGCTGATTGAAAAATAAGGTTAAGAGGACTTAAGAAATGAAAAGTTTAAAAGGAACACAAACGGAAAAAAACATATTAACGGCTTTTGCAGGCGAGTCTCAGGCAAGAAACCGTTATACGTACTTTGCCTCGAAGGCGAATAAAGAAGGATATGTTCAGATTTCCAAGATCTTTCAGGAAACAGCTGACAATGAGAAGGAACATGCCAAACGGCTTTTTAAATTCCTGGAAGGCGGAGAAGCAGAGATATCTGCATCCTTCCCTGCAGGAGTCATTGGATGCACAGCCGAAAATCTAAAAACATCTGCAGCCGGTGAAAATCATGAACACACAACTATGTACCCTGAATTTGCCAGAATTGCAGAAGAAGAGGGATTCCCTGAAATTGCTGAAGTAATGAGGTCAATCGCAGTAGCAGAAAAGCAGCATGAAAAACGATATCTAGATCTTTTAGAATACATAGAAAAGGACCAAGTTTTTAAACGCAGTAAGATTGTGAGATGGAAATGCAATAACTGCGGTTATATTCATGAGGGAGAAGAAGCCCCTGAGATATGTCCCGCATGCGCACATCCGAGAGCCTATTTTGAACTGTTGGGTGAAGATTACTAGAAGCAGACATAAGAAGCAAAGATACGTCTAATGCTAATGGCACAAAACATTAAGCCCAAAAAGACTTTAGACTGCATAGGATTATTTTGCCCTGAGCCCTTGTTTCAAACCAGGGAAAATATTGACAGTATCGAAGCAGGTGAAATACTTGAAATATTGGCAGACGACCCGGCTGCCGAAGAAGACATCAAGCGGTTTGCCAAAAGGACCGGGCATCAGATTATCAAGTTTGAAAAAAAAGAAGGCTGCCAAAGATTTCTAATCCAAAAAAAGAAATAGGAGAAGCCAATGACAAAAAATTCCATTTTATATGTTCAAACCAGCGATACCCCGGAAAGACAGTACTCCCCTTTGGTTTTAGCACAAACAGCAAAAGCAATGGATATCGATGCCAAAGTGTATTATCTAGGACAGGGTTTAAATGTCTTGAAGCCCGGAGTATCTGATAATATTAAATTGGGTGCGTTCCCATCTTTAGCTGAAATAATCAAGAAGACACTTGAGATGGGAATTGAAATTTATGTTTGTGAAGCCTCCAAGCAGATGCTAGGCATGGAAAAAGTGGAGTTAATCCCAGGCATTAAAATTGTCGGCGCTGGAACATTGAACGATCTTGCTTTAGAGGCCGGGGCGACCATGTGGTTTTAAGCGGGGATGTTTTCGTAATGACTGTATATCTTGATTACCAATCTTCCAAGCCGGTTGACCCAAGGGTTGTCGAGGCTATGCTTCCTTATTTTCATAAGAAATTTGGAAATCCCTCTGCACTGCATGAAATAGGTGACGAAGCAACAGAGGTTTTAGAGAAATGCCGTCTGAAGATTGCAGGTTTAATAAATTCCGAAAAATATGAAATTATATTCACTTCAGGAGCTACAGAATCCAATAACCTTTCCCTAATCGGGTTTGCCCTGCGTAACAAAGAGAAGGGTAAACATATTATTATCTCAGAAATTGAACACATTTCTATCCATAACATTGCAAAGCTCTTACAGAGGATGGGGTTTTCAGTTTCTAAAGTTCCTGTTGATCAATATGGCCGGGTGAGTCTGAAAAAGATCGCAGAGCGCATAACAAATCAGACTATTTTAGTCTCTATAGGATATGCGAATAACGAGGTGGGAACAATTCAACCGATTGCTGAAATAGGCAGATTATGCAGAGAGAAAAACATCGTTTTCCATTCTGATGCTGTGGCTGCAGAGGGACTTCTGCCGCTTGATGTTAAAAAAGATTCAATCGATCTATTGACCCTCTCGTCTAACGACATATATGGGCCAAAAGGATTAGGGATTTTATATATTAGAAAAGGGATCAAGATAAATCCCCAAATAATCGGAGGAGGGCAGGAACAAGGCCTGCGCTCTGGGACTGAGAATATCCCTGCTATTGTGGGAATGGCAAAGGCTGCCGAGATTATACACCAGGAAAGGGAGGAAGAGGTCAAAAAGTTTCAGGCTTATCGGGATAAACTGATAAAGAACGTACTGGAAAAAATTCCCAGGTCTTACCTCAATGGGCACCGTGAAGAAAGGCTCCCTAATAATGCCCATTTCCGTTTTGATGGCATAGAAGGGGAATCAATACTTCTATCTTTAAAGGATAAAGGGGTTTCCGTTGCCACGGGATCCGCCTGTTCTTCAAAGACTCTGGAACCTTCCCATACTTTGATTGCTTTAGGACTGCTTCATGAAGAGGCACACGGTTCCTTAGAATTAACCATAGGTAGATTTACAACTGAAAAAGATATTGATGCAGTTCTTAAGGTTCTGCCCGAAGTAGTCGACCGGCTGAGACAATTATCTCCGCTCTATTAAGAGGAGGAACAAATGAAATCAACAACATATTCAGAGAAAGTTTTGGACCATTTCAGGAATCCGAGAAATGTAGGCATCTTGAAAGGAAAGAATGTCGCCAAAGGAAAAGTCGGAAATCCAGTGTGTGGCGATCTGATGGAATTCACGATTAAAGTAAAGGATAACAGAATTCATGATATAAAATTCAAGACTTTCGGATGCGGTTCAGCCGTGGCTACCGCATCTATGATTACCGAATTAGCAAAAGGGAAAACCATCGAAGAAGCGCTGAAAATCACACGCAAGGATGTTGCCGATGAATTGGATGGATTACCCCCAATAAAAATGCATTGCTCGAATCTTGCTGCTGATGCTCTGAGGGATGCAATTAAAAATTACCTGAACAAGCAGAAAATCAAAACAGAAGCTGAAAAAGACACCAAAAGAGACCTAATAATTATCCCTGGAGAAAAAGAATTTTTAAACAATGGGGTCTATCATGAGGTCAAGGATCTATCGCTCTTTAAGGAAAAAAGGACACTCGTTGTGGATACAGGGAAAAAATCGCTTGAATTGGCTCTAGCTTTAAGCGAATATTCACAAAGGATTGTCTTCTTGACTCCTTTCAAAACTCTTACTACAGATGAAGAATTTAAGACAAAGATTAAGCAGTCTAATGTCAAAGTTTTGTATGAATCTCAACTGTTAGAGATTACAGGTCTAAATACTGTTGAAAAAGTGAAGATTCACGATCTCAATGAGAATAATAAATACGAGCTGTTCGTGGATTCTGTGGTTATTCTTTAAGTGCTTTTTTCCGGCAAGGCTATCTTGGCTATATCCTTCCCAATTGACTCATGAAAAGTTTATTAACAGCCTAGCACTAATAAAATTGACAGCTCGGGACATACTATTTTTATTCAAATATTTGGGATTTGAGTCATCGTTTTTTCAGGATCCATCAAAAGGCTAACTACCAGATTAGCCTGATGGTGGGCAGCAATACCTACTCGCGGAGCCATTAACCCACGTCCAGGTTCTGCCGCTTTCACTAAATCTCCCACTAAAAACATCTTATCTCCCATTTTCCAGGTTTGAATACTGTTGCTGTCACCATATCCTGCTAAACCTGATGCCCCAATAAAATAAGTTCCTGGCAAAAATTGTGAAACAGCCTCTATAATCATGACCTTAGCTTCGGCACGATCAAAGCATTCTACTATAATATCTGCCTCCCTAAAAAGTTGATAAATATTTTTCTTGCTTAGTATTACTCTATGGGTGTTGACTTGTATATAAGGATTGACACTTGCTAAAATCTTTGCCATGGCATCTGTTTTTGCCATGCCGATATGTTCAATAAAGTAATGCTGGCGATTGAGGTTGCTCGGTTCCACAATATCAAAATCCACTAAGATCAATGTTCCGATACCCATGCGAGCTAAAGCAATGGAAACAGCAGATCCCAAACCTCCAAGTCCAGCTATTCCAACTTTGGACTCTTTCATGCGTTTGTGTACTCCTGGCGTATGGCGAGCAACCATAAGAGTTTCCAATTCATCGGCCTTAGTAGTTTCTCCTTTGCAGATGAGGACAACCTGGTCTCCTTCTTTAAGATTGACTTTTGCCTCACTGTGAAAGCCATTGACCACTAGCACATCGGCACTGGGCTTAACTTGATCTCTGAGTTCTCCCAGGGAAATACCATCAGGTACAGATTGTATTATCTCATTGACCCGGATTTTAATCTTTTTACTGGTCATAATTTAACCTCCCCTTATTTCTTTCTATTTTCCTCCTCTCATTGCTTTACTATCATTTTTTTACATTCCGTTTCCAATTCTTTTTGATAAATGCATTGATCATCAATCCTGACAAAAAAACTGCAGATATAGTTTTCATCCAATTGGGAAGCATCTCCATACTGCCGGTAAGCAGGTTGAAATTCTTTCCGGATAATGCCCATATATAATCCAGCAGCAAACCAAAGAGAAGCGCGGTTGTTACTATTGAAATGAGATACATGAACAGCGTTTTTTTACCAAGTTTCCCCCAAGCAAACGACATTGTTGCAGTATTTGTCGCAGGTCCTGCTATAAGAAAAACTAAACCAGCCCCTGGAGTCATGCCTTTTAAAATTAAAGATGCAGCAATCGGGATAGAACCTGTCGCACATATGTACATCGGGATCGAGATCAACAGCATCAAGGGATATGCAAGTAGAGGTGTTCCTAAATATTTTTCAATAATATTCCCGGGTATTAAAAATCCGATTACGCTGCCGATTAAAATACCGATTATTATCCATTTCCCGACATCGCTGACTAAATCAAGAAATGCATAACGAAAGATTCTTTTTATTTTACTTGACAAACTATGAGAATGTGCCGATTCAACTGTACACATATTACAGGAAGATTCACTTTGAGGCAAAGATATTTCCTTTCTGTTTGAACCTTCAGAAATGTTTGTGAGAATTCCACCAAATATGCCTGCAAATAATGCTGCTACAGGTCTTATAACTGCGAATAAAGGACCGAGCAGTGAATAGGTTGCCAGCACAGAATCTATACCTGAAGTTGGAGTGGATGAAAGAAATGAGACAGTTGAAGCTTTTCCCGCACCCTTCTCCCTTAAATAGGCAGCAACAGGTATTACACCGCAGGAACATATTGGTAACGGCACTCCAAAAATTGATGCTTTCACAATTGATTTCACATTACTGCCAGAGAGGTGTTTATAAATCTTTTCTCTTGGAATAATGACATTTAGTATTCCTGCTACAAAAAAACCTAAAAGGAGGTATGGGGACATTTCTAGAAGTAACTGCCATGCAATATTAGCTATGTCAATAATTCCCTTTATCATTTTAAATCAACCTCCAAAAAACACTATTACTTCTCCCCTTTCTTAAGATTTCTCTATTTTTTTTCTTTTTCCAATTTCTGAGCTTTCAGTATTTGTTCTAAAGTGACATTTTTTAAAAATCTTTCGATGTCTTCCTGTAATTCAGCCAATTTCTTCCTTATGGGGCAGTTTGGCTGCCGGAAGCAAATACCTGTCTCAAACAAACACCTGTTTAAACTTATAGGTCCCTGGATTACCTTTACAACAGATCCCAGCGTTATTTTAGATGGATTCTTGTCAATAAAAAATCCGCCTTTAGGCCCCATTTTACTTCTCACGAGGCCTCCAAAACTAAGTTTTTGCAGGAGCTTGGAAGTGAGTTGATATGACACGTCTTCTTCTTCAGCCAGCCTACGCGATGATACTGCTACTCTGCTAGAATTCTTTGCAAGATTCACCATTAAACGTAATGCATAATCAGTATCTCGTCTTATCACATCCATTTTATGCTCACATACCCTCGGACATTTTATATAATACTAATATAGTCCTATATAAAGTAATTGTCAAGTTAAGAAATATTTTTTTACAACGGAAATTTCCCGTCATCCGGATGTGGTTCAAGTTTCAGCCTCTGCAAATCTGCCTGTGGTTTGGTCATCTCCGCAGCCGGTAAGACCAGCGGAAATGGCTAAGGATGAGGCGTTTACTATGGAAGCATACGGAGTAGATTACGGTTTTGTGGGCTGTTCTCGAGATAAATATCAAGGAAGGCCGAAGTTTCTCTCTTGACTTTGCGGACGAGAAAAATTTTATCCTAAATGAAACAGCCGTAAAAAAGCTTCAGTGGGAAAACCCGATCGGCAAACAACTAACGGTTGGAGATCAGACAGGAAGCGTAGTTGGTATCGTGAAGGATTTTCTATTTGAGGATATCGGGTTCGAGATTCCGCCTGCTGTATTGTATTTAGAACCGGAAGACCTCAATGTTATGCTGGTTAAATTCTCCTCCTCTAACAGGTTTCCATCTCTATACAAATTCTTTAAAGAGCAGTGGCATGGTTTGATGCCCGACCTTCCTTTAGACTGCATGACCATGACAGAATATTTCGATAAACTTTTTGGAATTATAAGTAAGCTTGCAAATTTCCTAAACATCATCGGAATTACGGCCGTGGTTTTTTCCTGCCTTGGTCTACTGGGATTGGCATCGTACCTGGTTGAGCAAAGGACTAAGGAGATTGGTATTCGAAAAGTTCTCGGCGCTTCATCGATGAACGTCATGTGGAAAGTTACCAAGGAATTCATAATTCTGGTTATCATCGCGAATGTCATTGCATTAGCACTGGTTTATTATGGCTGGTATCAAGTTTTACAGACTGGCCTGCTTTTCATTACCAATATCAGTGCAGGCACTTATATTTTCGCTGTGTTTATTTCCCTTTTCACCGCATTTGTTGCCGTTATTTCCCAGACCTTGAAAGCTGCATATGCCAATCCCGCCGACTCATTAAGATGCGAATAAGATTCCTCCATCTCTCCATTTACCGTTGCTTTATTGAGTAGTATAAGCAATGGGAGAATGGTCAGATTTTTAATTTTGCTTATTTCCCTTTACTAGTCTAATTAATACTTAATGGAAAGGATTTTAAAGACAGCATGAAAGCAGGGTATCCCAAAAAAACTTGACAATCTGGACTATATAGGGTAGTCTGTATACATGTAATACTATATTTTGTAGTATTGGGCAAGTTTTACAAACAAAAAAGTGCGTAGAACAACATGAAGAAATATAAAAGAAAATTTTTCCGGTTCGATTGCCAATGTTTTGGGGAAGCAAGATTCGGGGATAATCAGCTCGAAAGGTTCCTTGTAAAAGATATTTCCTGCGAAGGATTAAGAATTGTAGTCCATAATCGATATCTAAATATTGGTTCAATAATAGAAATCAGAGTTGATGTTCCCTGGAAAAAAGTCCCCCCTCTAGTAAAGGGGGAAGTAAAATGGATCAGTCCCGAAAGTAAAAGCACGGAAATAGGACTTAAATTGAGCCCGATGGATAATGGTATAAAAACAGAGTTAATGGACTACGCCTATTCTGTCTGGCATAACAATATGCTGAACCGGCAGGGATCCTTAAGAAATAGTTCCTATTAAGAACACTGGCTTAACTCTTTAGCACCTATGATAAACGAATCAGTGGAATTTCCTTTCTAGGATCTTAGCCCTATTATTAGCAAAATTGAATTGGTCTTCATAGTCCCTTCTTCTAAATTCCTTGTCATATTTCGATCCCCAAACTGGTATCTTGTTTCAATAAAAAAAAATAGATCTTCTTCCAATTCTATCTGATATCCACAACCAAGAACGTAACCAAAATCACTATCCTTTGTTTCATCTTTGATATCAACTATATCCTGGCCCTCTATTCTTTTATTATGGGAAAGGATATAAGAAAGCTCTATTCCTGCAACGACATAAGGTGATGACTCTGATAATAACTGGGCTCTAACTAAAAATGGGAGGCTAATTGTATTCATGGTATATTTAGATATTGAATCATGAGTATCAATAAATTTAGCTATTGTTCCTTTCTTAAAATATAAAATATTTGCCTCCAGCAATATATATCTGGATAACTTCCTTTCAAATCCAATCCCACCTAAAAAACCCAGTTTATAACTCCGTTTAAAATTTCTATCACCTCCAGGATCGCTGTATTTTGAAATATTTAATCCTCCCATTATTTTAAAATCTGCATACAGGCTGGTAACAAACATTAAAATTATTATAAAAATAAATATTTTTTTCATGTCACTTCTTTTTAAATCATTAACAAACTCCTTGTCAACTTATATATTTAAGTTGTCAAAGCAAAATGAAAATGTCCGGTTCTTAGCAACGTGAATATGTCAGGTTTACTCATTTACTAAATCCTCTCCAGCCTCCAGAATGGTCTTGTGAGCCAGGCTACAAAGAAGTAAGGCCAGAACACAATAAAATCCGTGCACCCGAAGTTTTTGATCCGTCCAATGATAAGCCAGCTGCCAGCGCAGGAAATCTACATTCTTCATGTTTTTGAAGCTCTCTTCGATATAGGTAAGATTGCGATAGGACTCTATGACCTGATGAGGCGGCCAATCCAGATGGTCTGTGACCAATACGGTTTTTCCCAGCCTTTGATTGCTCAGGTTGCGGAGAGCAGAATGATCCAGCGCATAGGTAAAATCCGGAAGAGCTCCTTTGTCCTGGATTTTAACATTAAGAAGATCCCCCATGAATTGAACCGAAAGGATCTTCTGAATCTGCTTCTTCAGATTCTTAATCTCCGGCTTTTTCCCCCGGCTGTGATCCTTGGAGAGGCGGTGCTTTAGATCCGCAAGTTTCTTCTGAGACTTCACCAGGTTTTGAGTTACACCATGGAGTTGTTTGGTGAAAAAACTCTCCGTGTAGACAATGACGGCCTGGCACTTCTTTCTCCAGATGTTATACCTCATGCTGTAAGCGCGTGTCCCGGGCAGTTCCGGGATGTCGGAGAATCGATCATTCTCTAGGCTGAGTAGCTCCGGTGCCCGATTAGCCGAAAGGGCAGCCGTGAAATGAATATTTTCTACAATCAGACGCTCCATGGCTTGTTCGGAAACATTCCTCTTATCGAACACCATTGTCGACTCGCTACACTCTCCAGTGATACGTCTGAACCGATCAATCAACTGGCGTGAGATCATAGGGAAGAGTTTGACATCTGGAATGTTACCTTCATAGACATGATGAAGGACAGGAATCTGGAAATCCCGGGTCACCAGAAGAGCAAGACCAACCTGTCGCAAATCATGGCGTTTTGCTTTAGAGTTTCCCAAGGCAGGAAGTTTCGCCCGATCATTGGTAGTGGCAAAAAAGGTGAAAAAATTAGTCGTGTCATACAGCATCACTCTGGAGTGTACTCGTTCAGATACATTAGTGACACTTTAGAAGAAAAATTCCTTGCAGATTTAGTAGCTTTATGGATACCTTATAGATTATTCTTTATAAAACCCGATTAACATCTTTCCAGGCAAAGAAATTGATCTCACTGTGCCTTTTATTATGTAGCTTAACGAGATTATTTCAAATTATAGTTTTTAAAACTAAGGAGACAATGTGTCACTAAGGTATTGAACGAGTTCACGTCCTTGACTTCAACCCAGGTTTTGTGTCAGACTGAGTTCTGAAAGCCATGAAGACACAAGCTTGGGGGAGGTCAATGAAAAAATATATTGTGCGTCTGTCTAAATAGGAGAGGGAGTTGCTAACAAGTCTGATATCAAAAGGCAAAGGTCCGGCCAGGATGTTCACCAGGGCACGCATCCTGCTAAAGGCCGATATCGGAGAAGGTGGACCCGGCTGCACGGAAAGTGACACTGGTTATGGATAACCTCAATACCCATACCAGTTCCTCCCTTTATGAAGTATTCGAGCCACATGAAGCCCGTCGTTTGCTTGACCGTCTCGATATTCACTATACACCTAAGCATGGCAGTTAGCTCAATATGTCGGAGATTGAACTGGGGATTCTTGCACGTCAGTGCCTCAATCACCGCTTTCCCGATAAGGCAACACTGAGTGCTGAAGTTGCTGCCTGGCAGCATCGACGCAACACCTCTCAAGCTAAGGTGAACTGGAGGTTCACAACGGAAGATGCCAGAATCAAATTGAAAAGGCTATATCCAACATTATCGCGTTGACAAAACACTAGAATGAAAGTATTTGATAATTATGCGGATTTCTATGATTTGTTTTATGAAGATAAAGATTATAATGCAGAGGTAAATTTTATAATTGATTTAGCAAAAATAAACACCAATTCTCAAATTAAATCTGTTTTGGATATTGGATGTGGAACTGGTGGGCATTTAATTCCCTTTGCAAAAAAAGGACTAAAATTAACAGGATTTGACTTATCAGAAACTATGATAAATCAAGCAAGGGAAAAGATTAAGAAAGCTAATATTAATGCAGAAGTTAGTGTAAACGATGTAAGAACTTATCGGGATGGAAAGAAGTATGACATTATTGTGGCAATGTTTGCTGTAATGGGATATTTAACTTCAAATGATGATTTTTTCAAATCTCTAAAAACTGCTAGGATTCATTTGAATGAGAATGGTCTTTTTATCTTTGATGTCTGGTTTGGCCCTGCTGTTTTACATGAAATGCCTGAAACGAGAATTCAAGAATTTGAAAAAGATGGTTTGCGAATTATTCGTTTAGTAAGACCTGAAGTTGATGTTGTAAAACAAATTGTCACAGTAAATTATAAAATTCTAAAATTAGAAGGTAAAAAAGTACTTGAAGAAGTAAAAGAGATTCATAAAATGCGTTATTTCTTTATTCAAGAAATGAAGTTTTTTTTAGAAAATGCAGATCTTAAACTAGTAAAGGTATGTCCTTTCATGGATTCTTCAAAACAACCAAAGATTGATGATTGGAATATTACTGTAATTTCGAAAAACATATGATAGGGAGAGAAATGATAGAAAAGATTATTTATAATAATAATATTATTGCAATTATTATTCGCTCTGATTTTAAAAAGGAGGGAATTGAATTTTTTACTCCTAACGAGTATTCTCAACAGCTTGCATATATGAATCACCCTGCTGGTTATAAGATTATTGCTCATACTCATAATATGGTGCATAGGAATGTTTATTTTACTTTGGAAATCCTTTTTATTAGAAAGGGAAAAGTAAAAGTTGATTTTTATTCCCAGGAAAAAAAATATTTAGAAAGTAGAGTAATTAAGACGGGAGATGTAATTCTATTAGTATCTGGTGGTCACGGATTCACAATGTTAGAACAAACAGAAATGATTGAAGTAAAACAAGGGCCTTATTGTGGAGATCAGGATAAAGTACGATTCAAAACAAATAAAACGTAGATAAATTCATATGAATAAAGATAGGTTAAAAATCAGATTATTACATTATTATAAAAAATGGGTTGATTTTTCTAAGAAAATCAAAGTAAAAAAATTTTTAAAGACTATGATATGATAGTGATTATGCAGCAGTCGCTCGTGCTGTGGCTTGTATGAAATTCACAAAAAAACATTCTAAAGAAGAAATTATATGATTCCAGTATGTGAGCCATTTCTAAATGGCAACGAAAAAAAATATGTTTTAGATGCAGTTGAAACAGGTTGGATATCTTCAACAGGAAAATATGTGTCATTATTTGAGGAGGCTTTTGCAAAATACTGTGGAGTTAAACATGGTATTACCGTATGCAATGGAACAGTCGCTTTGCATTTAGCATTAGTTGCTCTTAGAATTGAAAAAGGAGACGAAGTAATTATTCCTGATTTTACCATGATTGCAAGTGCTTTTGCTGTTTGTTATACAGGAGCTATTCCTGTATTTGTTGATGCGGAGAAAGATACTTGGAATATTGATCCTAATAAAATTGAAGAAAAAATAACAGAAAAAACAAAAGCAATTATGCCTGTGCACATTTGGGGTCATCCGTGTGATATGGAGCCAATATGGGAACTAGCAAATAAGTATAATCTGAAAATAATCGAGGACTCAGCAGAAGCACATGGAGCAGAATATAACAACAAAAAATGTGGTTCTCTTGGTGATATTGCTGCTTTTAGTTTTTATGCGAACAAAATCGCAACAACTGGCGAAGGTGGTATGGTTGTTACTAACTCTGACAAATTAGCAAGAAAATGTAGATATTACAAAAACCTATGTTTCCCTTTAAAAGGTGCAAGAAACTATCACCACGATCATATAGGATTTAACTATCGAATGTCTAATCTTCATGCTGCCATTGGATTGGCACAAGTTGAGAAATTAGACGAATATAGAGAATTACGGAGGAAAATAAATCAAAGTTATAGGAGAAATCTAAAGGATGTGCCGGGATTAAAATTACAAACTGAAAAAGATTACGCTAAAAATGTTTATTGGATGAATGGTTTAATCGTTGATGAAAAAAAGTTTGGAATTACAAGAGATGAATTGGTTGTTAAGCTAAAAAAAGAAGGCATAGATACTCGTTTGTTTTTTACTGGAATGCATAGACAGAAATCACTACTTGAATATGGATGTAATTGTAATGGTAATTATGAAAATACAGAATGGTTTTCAAAGAGTGGACTTTACTTACCGTCAGCTTCTAGCTTAAAGGTTGAAGAGATTGTTTTTATTTGCAATAAAATAAAAGAAATACATAAAAAAAATGCCTGATTATAAAAACATAATAGTTTTCCTTTCAATGTATCCTGAGGCAGTGGAAAAATTTCAATATTCACTTTCTATTGTAGATAGTTTAAGCGCAATTTGTTCTGAAAAATATAAAATAACGGCTGTTTTCTAGGATAATTGAGCCTCTCCCCATTGATTAGATTTTTCATTGACTAAATATCTTTATTGTGGGTATTATTATTAGTAATGTAGCTATTCAGAGGGTAGAAATTTGATGAAATTGAGAAAAAATCGTCATCAACAGAAAAACCAAATTCCTATAAATCCGGTCATCAACAGTATACTAATCAGCATCTTGAAGTCTGAGGCATTCCTACTAAGATTTGTTAATCTCCCTTTTGGTAGTTCGGTGGTTTGCGTCGCCAGAAAAAGTGAGGTATAGGGTGTACGTATTTTTATTAATCTTATTTTCTGTAGTACTGACAGCAGGTGGGCAGCTTCTTTTTAAAAAGGGTATGTCTGAGGTAGGCGAGCTTTCATTCGCCTTGACGAAGCTCGTAAGTACATTCACCAATTTATATGTTCTTATTGGCTTTTTGTCTTTAGGATTGGGTGCTGTTATTTGGCTTGATGTTTTAGCAAGACGGGATGTCAGTTATGCTTACCCAATGTCAAGTCTGGGTTATGTCATTGTTGTATTGGCAGGTGCATACCTTTTTGGTGAAACGATATTCTTGAACAGATGGATTGGGATCGTTCTCATCGTAATGGGTGTTATTCTCCTTGGGCTGAGGTAATTCTAGAGATTTCTGTTGTCTAAATAAGAAGCTATAATTTTCAATTATCTCATTTGCCATAATGAAACTGCACTTCATTAAAAAAGCAGATAAATCTAATTAATCTGACAGACAAGGAAATATTGGAAGTAGGGTATGGCAAAGGATTTGTTTCCTTATTGTTGGCTTTATTCGGAGGTGCGGGGTAGGTAGTGAAAATAATGGTGGAAGAGGATCTCCATCGCTGGGAAAAATGGCAGAAGGGCGAAAGATTTCCGTGGGATGTTCCAAATTACTCCAACGAGAATAGGATATTGTCTCGTAACCCTGCTCTCGATAGGTAGGTGCGAAAATGAGTGTTGAGAGGATAAATCTCAGCGGTGGTATAGAATACCTTATAGTGCTGAGGAAAAAATCTATTAGCAGAAAGTACAGTATGTTTTACTGACGAAATTAGTGTAATAAGGGATGGAAGTGGAGAATTTTCACAAAAAAAATTGCAAAATGGGAGCGCCATGAAAAGTTGTCATACAGTATCCATTATTCTTCCAACATATAATGAAAGTGAAAATATTGGAAGATTGATATACGCTGTTGCCCAGAATGTAAATCGGCCTTTAGAGGTAATTATTGTTGATGATGATTCACCTGATCAAACTTGGAAAGTTGTTCAGGGTGTGAGGAATTCCAATAAAAACATTAAGTTGCTAAGAAGGATTGGCAAAAGAGGATTAACTTCTGCTATTTCAGATGGTATTTCTTTAGCAACTGGTGATGTAATCGTGTGGATGGATTGTGATTTTTCAATGCCTCCAGAGAAAATACCTGAATTATTGAAAAAAATAGACGAAGGATATGACATTGCTGTTGGTTCTCGTTTTATCAAGGGCGGTAAAGATATTAGAGGAACCAGAGATTCGTTGATCGCGGTTATATTAAGCAGGATTTTGAATTTGTTTATAATGATTTTATTACACCCTTCCTTTAAGGATTATACAAGTGGATTTATTGCTGCTAAGGTAACAGTTTTTGACGATATGAGGCTACGAGGTGACTATGGGGAGTACTTTATTGATTTGATCTATAGAGCGATAAAAAAGGGTTATAAGGTAGTAGAGATACCATACATTTGTATTCCAAGAAAGTATGGGGTTTCAAAAACAGGAACTAACTTTTTTCAGTATCTAAAGCGAGGCCTCAAGTATATTGCGACGACATTAAGATTGAGGTTTTCAAAGGTAAAGTAAATGCAGGAGGACAAACTACTGTGAAAAGTATGATTCAACCAACTAGTGTTGATCTGGGCAAACAGGAAGGTTGTCTCCCTTATAGAAAATCACAGAGTTATTGACAAGATAATCAACCACCTCAACCTGACCTTTAAGGCAGAAAGACTACCTCCTCCCAAAGTCCAGCTTAACATGGCAGCGGAGAAAAGAGCGGAATATGTATAAAAACCGGAACTCCTTGAGCATCAATTAAGGAAGAAGTCTATTACTCTTCCGCCCTAATTAAGCATTTTTACTGAGATCGTCTGTTTCCTGCGGATTTCTTATTGACTGAATCTGTTTGTTTTCTGTATTATTGTTGATGTAGCAACTCAGAGGGTGAAAATTGAACGAAAATGAGTAGAAATCAAAGCAACCACAAAAAGCAAATTCCTTTTTTTATTAGTTTGTTACAATTATATCCGAACTCCTCTAATTCCTATGGCGTGGAAATATTGCTTATATTTCCTGAAAGTCTATAAATAACTAAGAATGCCTGTCTATAAAAATAGAGAATTCCTATTATTTCGGTGGTTTATCTTAGGTCTCTTGGCTTCAGCTGTTTTATTATTACTCTTAGCTCCCATTATACGTATTGGATTCAAATTTGAAATTGACTATAATGAAGGTTGGAATCTATATCATGGCCTCAAAGCTGCTTCTGGGCTGCCTCTTTATGATGGCCAGAATGAATGGATGCCTTTAGATTACCCGCCGTTTTCCTTCTACTTTGTAGGCGTTATCGGACAATTATCAGGTGATCCACTCCTCACAGGCCGCATTATTGCCTTTTTATGCTTATTGTTGGTTTCGCTTGGTGCAGGTTATACAGTGAAGAAACTGGGAGGAGAAGTTTACGATACTGTCTTTGCTAGTATCTTCTGCTTAGGTTTGTTCGCAGTCTATGCTCCGCATTATGTGGGTATGAATGATCCCCAGATGTTGGGGCACGTATTCATAGTGGGTGGACTGCTAGTCTACCTCCAAAATCGTTCTAAAGGCTCCAAGATGTTCATAGTTGCGCTTCTCTTCTTTGTAGGACTGTTCATAAAGCATAATTTAGCTCTAATACCAATTGCCGTCACAATAGATATATTTTTGCACTCTCGCAGGAATTTTCTGAAGTGGATCGGCTACCTTACGTTTATAGGAGGAGGTTTTGTTTTCATAACCTATATGATATTCGGCAGTGAATTCTTTCATCAACTTTCTTTTAGTATTAGCAATACCTATAGCCTCCAGAAAGCGATAGACAGAGGGGTAGAGTTGGGAACTAAAATGAAAATTCCTCTGATTGCGGTATTCCCTTGGGTTCTTTATGCCTTTAAAAAAAATCGCTTCAGGATTATCTCTATATACTTAGTAATTTCTATTGCCACAGGAGTTTACACTTCAGGTCAAAATGGGGTAGATGTCAACGTATTCTTTGATTTATTTATTTGCCTCTCTATTGCTGCCGCGATGCTTTTGTTGTATCTACGAAAAATCCTTCGACACTTTTTTAATCCTAATTTGATTTGTTCCATCTTACCTCTTATTTTGGCACTCGGCATAATTACGATGGCGTCGCAGAAGATCGTAAGGAAGGAAATACTTCCTTACTCTGAGTATAGACTTACACAACAGATTTTTCTTGAAGATGCATCTTTCTTAGCAACTCAACCTGGACCAGTACTCTGCGAAAATATGTTACTATGTCATTACGCTAAGAAATCTGTTGAATATGATCCATTTAATACTAGTGAGATGATAGTTACAGGAAGAATGGATGAAAACAATATTTTAAAATGTCTTGAGTCAGGATATTTTAGTATAGTTCAATTAAACGGACAATTAGCTGATCGATATCTCAAAGAATTGGCTTATACTTCTGTTAAAAAGGGTACCTTTGAACGATTCACGGAAAATTTCAAGCGGGCTTTAGGAAAGTATTATACTTTAATACGTAAAACAGGCACTGGGGCTTTTTATGCACCTAAGAATAATAGATGATAAAATTTTCAGAATTACCCCCCTAAGAAAGGGACTTTTACCTCTTTAAAACTCAAATTATAGAGAAAATGCGTATGATTATTGTTTACAAGGCATTGAAAAACGCTAGCAAACATTTGGATATTCGCTATAACATGCGAGCATAAGGTCACCAAATGGTACGGGCTATCTGGCCTATCGGCTTAGAACTTTTAAGAACTTCCATGATCACCTGAAACTTGAACCTCGTGGTGTAACGTTTCGCATGTTTGTTAGACATCATCAGCCTCCTTTCAGGGCTTTTTATCCAACTGATGATGCTTTTATTGTATCACGAAAATACTAGCACTCCAGGTGGTTCAATTTTTGGGGTGCAGTTCGAATCCTTAGGAAAATACGATACACCTCTCGAGGCTTATCTTCAAACAAAATGGGCCATGGCATGTTAAAGGAAATGCACCTAAAAAAAGATTCATATTTGGTCTTGACATTTAGACCACTTCACTCCACTCCTCTACTCTTTATACGCTTTATACAGACCAATTCTATGAGATTCTCTATTTCTTGCGGACTTCTTGTTGACAATATATGTTTGCTTTGCATATTATTGTTGATGCAATAGCTCAAAGAGTGAAAATTTGATGAAATTGGGCGGAGATTGTCATGAACAGAAAAACCAAATTCCTATCTCCAAATGCTAAATTTAATCTTTCTTAAATAAGGAGAAAATATTCTGCGACAGATAAATAAGTTGCTTAAATGTGGCTTGTTTTTTTTATTATTTATCACAATATTTCCTATTCAACTGTTCTGTTATATTGATCCTGGGACCGGAAGTTATGTTATTCAATTAATTATTGCCGGCTTAGTCGGCGTCTCTTTTCTTCTTAGGATTTTCTGGAAAAAAATAAAGAATTTTTTTCTCTCAATATTTTCAAAAAAGGCAAAAGAATAAAAAGTGCCGGATTCTTCAGGAAAAATAAAAAGCTCTTTTCGAGATCCGAATGGTTTTCTGTTTTTCAGAGATAGAAAGATCTATCGTCAGATAAATAAGGTATATAAAAATGAATATGATCTCCTCATTAATTCCGGACTTTACAAAGATCTTATAAATGCTGGCCTCTTGATCCCCCATGAAGAAGTAAACATTAAACCTGAAGAGCAGGGCTCAGCATATAAGATTATTAAACCAGAAATGATCTCATTTATTTCCTATCCCTATGAATGGTGCTTCAGCCAATTAAAAAATGCTGCTTTAACTACTTTAAAGATCCAGAAAAAAGCACTGAAGTATGGCATGTCTTTAAAAGATGCTAGTGCTTATAACATACAATTTAGCTCCGGAAGAACTGTTTTTATCGATACCCTTTCTTTCGAAAAACATGAAGAAGGAAAGCCCTGGGTAGCATATAGGCAATTCTGCCAGCATTTCCTCGCCCCTTTAGCTTTGATGAGTTATAAGGATATTCGATTGAATCAACTTTTCAGGATTTATTTAGATGGAGTACCTCTCGACCTGGCAAGTTCGCTTCTCCCGTTTTATTCTCGATTTATTCCTTCGATTCTAACTCACATTCATATTCATGCTTATAGCCAAAAGCACTTTGCAAACAAAAGTGTAACAAGCAGTAAAAAGATGTCCCGCATTTCTTATTTAGGGTTAATGGACAGCTTGGAATCCGCAGTTAAAAGATTAAAATGGCGGTCTTTTAAAACTGAATGGGTCGATTATTATGATAGTTTTAATTACTCCTCAAGTGCTTTTCAAGATAAGAAGCAAATAATCAGCAACTATTTTAATAAAATTACCTCCAAGCAGGTTTGGGATCTGGGAGCAAACACTGGTGTTTTTAGCCGCATTGCCAGCGAAAAGGGTATTGAAACCATCTCTTTTGATATTGATCATGGTACAATAGAAAGGAATTACATTGAAGGCCTCAAAAGAAATGAAAAAAAAGTGCTACCATTATTACTCGATCTTACAAATCCAAGCCCAGCTATTGGATGGGAAAACCGGGAGCGGATATCTTTTATGGAACGGGGACCAACAGAAACAATATTAGCATTGGCGCTCATTCATCATTTAGCTATTTCTAATAATCTTTCTTTTGAATATTGTTCAAACTTTTTTTGCAGATTATGCAAACATCTAATTATAGAGTTCATCCCCAAAAGTGATTCGCAGGTCAAAAGGCTTCTCCAGACAAGGAAAGATATATTCCCTCATTATGATCGGAAAAATTTTGAACAGAAATTTTCTATAAATTTTAATATATTAGAATCAAAAAAAATTAATGATTCAGAGAGAATATTGTATTTAATGAGGACAAAGGTTAATAAATCGGTTTCATAGTGAACATTAAAGTAAGGTCAAGACATAAAAAAGAGTTCCTTACCGACAGCACACATATTTTTATTTTATCCGCTTTTGCAATTGCCCAGCCATTATATGATCTATTATCCAGGTATTCAGATTTCTTTATTGCTAGGCATTCAAAACCGATAGATATTGTTCTGTTAACATTGTTCCTAAGTATTCTTATTCCATTGTTTCTTGTGTTAATTGAAATAGGATTAAAACTGATTAATGATGGCATCCGTAAAATCGCGCATTTAGTCCTTGTCGGTATTTTAATCATAACTATTATTTGCCCCATACTGAAAAAAATTGATTTTTTGGGTGAATTACTTATTTGGGTTATAGTATTTATAGGGGGAGGAATCTTTATTTTTGGCTATGTCCGTTTGAAACAGCCAAAAACGTTCATTACATTTTTATTGCCAGCAGTGCTGATTTTCCCTATTCTTTTTTTATTTTTCTCTCCAGTTACTCAAATTGTTTTTCATGAGAAGCATGAAATTTCACAAAAAAAACAACTAAATGAAATAAAAACTTATACTCCTATTGTAATGGTTGCTTTTGATGAAATCTCCACTCCATATTTAATGAATGAAGATAGACAAATAGATTCAATTAGATATCCAAATTTTGCCTCATTAGCAGATCAAGCTCACTGGTTTCGTAATGCTACTACAGTTGTTCATTCGACAGCATGGGCAATTCCGACTATTCTAACCGGATTATATCCTTCATTGGAAAACCCGAAATTACCCTCCATTGTAGGTCATCCAAATAATTTATTTACCTTTTTGGGTGATATCTATCAATTAAAAGTGATTGAGAGTCACACAGAATTATGTCCAAAAGATTTAAATTTAATTAATAAATATACTAATAACAAAGATTGGAAAGAAAGACAGACCGCTTTGTTTTCTGATATTTCAGTGATCTATCTTCATTATCTATTACCTCAAAGTTTGTCTCATAAACTTCCTGATATCTCTCAAAACTGGGGACAATTCTTTAGGAAAAAAGTAGAGTTATCCAAAAATAAAAAGAAGATAAAGAAAATATTAAAGAGTCGATCTAAATTATTTAAACAATTTTTAGATTCAATGTCGCCTTCACGGGTCCCCACTTTATTTTTTATACACATTCTCTTGCCTCATCCACCTCTAGAATACCTCCCATCTGGAAAGACCTATGGTAATTATCCTTATTATGGCCTTAGTCGGGATAAATGGACTAAGGACGAATGGCCTGTCATTTTTGAATTTCAACGATATCTTCTCCAGCTTCAATATGCAGATAAACTTCTTGGTGAGCTTCTAACAAAACTTAAAAACACTAAACTTTTTGATGACTCCTTGATTATTGTTACAGCTGACCATGGAGTAAGTTTTCGACCTGGCGGCTATAGAAGAAATTTAACAGGAAAAAATGCCGGAGATATTATGCCAATCCCCCTTTTTTTTAAATCACCTAACCAAAAAAAGGGGGTAATTAACGATTTAAACGTTGAAACAGTAGATATTTTACCCACTATTGCAGATGTAATAGGTAAACAATTGCCATGGCCAGTGGATGGACATTCTGTATTTAGCAGCTCTTTCCCTCAAAGAGAGAATAGAACAGTTTTAGGTCAGAAAGAATACACATTCAGTAGTTCTGCTTTTCGTGAGATGTTCACTGAATCTTTAAACCATTTTCTTACTTTATTTAGTTCTGAAAAATCAAAACGTAACGGATTATATGAAACAGAACCTTACAATATTATTGGAAAAAACGTTAGTCAATTTAGAATAGCAAAAAAGAAGTCTGTTAAAATTAATATTAGTAAGATATTACCATTTATTGAGAATGTAGATCCGGATTCTGATTTTATTCCCTGCTTGATTAACGGGGATATTATTACTAATACACCTCTCCATTTAGCGATCTCTGTGAATGGCATCATTCACAGTGTTTCAAAAACACAAAGGTTTAAAAAAGGGGTATCAAGATTCTTCGCTATGGTTCCCGAACATATTTTTAAAAAAGGTTACAATAACCTTGAAATTTTTATTATAAGATCAAGAACCAGCGGCAAAATTGTTTTGGAACCTACTATTAACTTTTAAAATTATATCGATTTGATTATAATAATTCAGGCAGGTGTATAAATCTGATAATAAGATACTATAGAGATTTGATGTTTAAAATGACAAAAAGATGGACAAGGTGCTAATAAGGGCGAAAGAAAACAAATTTGTTCTAATACTTTTATTGTTTATTATTATCTTTTCCGGCTATGTTAGATTAAAGATCATCAACGGTTCTTTGCCTTATATCGGACATCCTGATGAGCCAGCATTGACTAAGGTCCCTTTACGCATCTTAAAAACCGGCGATTTCAATCCTCACACCTTTATTTGGCCTTCTTTGCCTTATTATATAACTGCTGCTTCATTTGTGTTAGGATATTTAAATTCAGTCTCACGTGGAGAAATAGAAAACATAAAAAAAATAGACAGTATATCGTACCCTTTTTATCCACAAAAAAGATTAGTATTCCCCGCTAAAGTGATATTCGCACTTTTATCTATTGTTACAATGCTGTTGATAGGAATAATTGCACATAATGTTTCTGGAAATAAACATTCAATTTATCTTGCTCCCTTATTATTAACACTTTCACCATTGTACCTATTTCATTCAGCAAGGTACTTAAATGTTGATATTATTGGAACTTTTTTTGCGGTGCTATCTATCTGGTATATAATAAAAAGACTGGAAATCGATTCATTTTTAACTAAAGCAATAATACCGGGAATTTTGTGTGGTTTAGCCATTGCATCTAAATATAATTTTTATCTGACCTTGATTCCACCAGCTTTAGCAATAATTTTCTATTCAAAAAAACAAAAGCTTGGAAAAATTTTACTTTTATTTTGTGTAGCGATCATAATATTTATAATTTGTGTCCCATACAGCATTCTGGATTTCAGTACATTTTTAGATGGCATTGTATTTAATATCAATCATTACAAATCTGGGCATACAGGCTTTACGGCAATTCCAGGTATAACTCAATTTTTCTACTATTGTAACGGCTTAATCGGCGAATATGGTGTTATATTTATGATCTTCACACTGTTAGGTGTCCTCTATAGCCTGGTTTCTGATCCAAAAAGAGGCCTGGTTTTATTAGCTTTTCCTCTCCTGATATTGATTTATATGTCTTCTCTGTCAGTGCATTTTATGCGAAACATTCTAGCTGTTTTTGTCTTTGTTTGTATATATTGCTCTTTTGGAATTTTTCTTGTTTTTAAATATTTAAGCTTACAACTAAAAAAAATTCCCTTTTTTTTAAATAAAAAAATATTATATAAAGCAGTTCCGATTTTCTTATGTGCAGCGATCATTACCATAACTCTTCCTGTAAAATCCATTGTCAATGCATACGACCTTAAACCAGATTCGAGAAATCTTTCTATACATTGGATAAGATCAAACCTACCTCTTGGTTCGAAAATATTCATCCCGCAAGAGCTTGATCTAGATACCAGAGAACTTGAAAAATCATATAAAATAAGACATTTTAATGGGCTGAAATTAAGAGGTAATTTTAAAGAATCAATTTTGGGTTCTTATGTATTAATTCCCCATTACGGATATGATCAAAGGTATCCCGCTGGAAGGGGAAAAGCATTACAGCATAACAGATTTTTTAAAGAATTTGATAAAATTGTTGAATTTGGAAAAAAACCTGTTTTGGTCAATTATTATAGAGCAGTGCCTACAGGGGATCCAAAATTCTATATTGGCAGAATACGATAATTAAATTAGCATTATAAAAATGAATGATATTAGCAAAAGGTTGCTCATTATCATTCCTACTTACAATGAAGCTTTAAATATAAGAGAGCTAATTGCTGAAGTTCGATCATATGTGAGCAACTGCGGATTATTAATAGTTGATGATAATTCTGCAGATGGAACAGCCAATATTGTTAAAGCCAAACAAAAGCATGACAAAAATATCTATTTACTCCAAAGAGAAGGAAAATTGGGATTAGCATCCGCATATATTACTGGATTGAAATGGGGATTAAACAAAGGATATGAATATTTATGTATAATGGATGCAGACCTATCACATAATCCAAAAGATCTCGTTACGTTCATTGAAAAAATCCATGAATATGATTTTGTTGTGGGGTCAAGATATATAGAAGGTGGCGGTGTATTAAACTGGCCCCTAAGCCGTAAGATATTAAGTAAATTTGGTAGTTTTTATTCAAGAACAATATTATCAATTCCCATTTATGATTTCACTAGTGGCTTTCATATGTGGCGAAGAAAGGTCCTCGAAAATATAGATTTGGATAATATTAAATCAAAAGGGTATAGTTGTAATATTGAATTAAAATATAAAGCTTATAAAAATGGGTTTTCCTTTATAGAAATACCGATTATTTTTGAAGAACGTAGAGGCGGTGTTTCTAAAATATCAAAAAAAATTATCCTAGAGGCATTTTGGAAAGTACTGCTCTTTAGACTTAAATGATGGTCTCTCCATTGCCTGGACAAAAAACAGGTTCCTTTAAGGTGTATTCTGTACCTGCAATCGACGATCTCCATGATTTCCATGTCAAAACCTTTGACCAAAAACGGCTGGAAGAGCACTTAAAAAATCGGATAAGTAATTATTAAAGAGATAAATATTAATAAACTTCCATGGGCTTACGCCCATGGTATTAGCTTAATTCAAGCTTCGCTTGTCCAGCATCCTCCTTGCCTTGTTCCTCAATGTATCTCCTTATTATTGACTCGTTGATACCTATTGTCGATACAAAATAGCCATCTGACCATATCCCTTCACTCCCCCAATATACCTTCCTGAGTATCGGGAATTTCTGCCTGATCGATCTCGCTGTATTTGCCTTAATTATTCTTACCGCATTCCCCACACTCATCTTAGGCGGTATCGATATCAATATGTGAATATGATGTAAATGGTAAGCTGAATTCCTAGTACTATGGAAAGCAGAAATCCCATGGTAATGGAAGACAGAATTCCTATGGTAATGGAAAGCAGAAATCCCATAGACGTGGAAGACAGAATTCCCTTTTCAGG
>Ga0268285_1000200_pt1 | contig 37735 bp, 62 predicted proteins | sample saktaG_2_FD_190144 | JGI IMG/M metagenome (GOLD analysis project Ga0268285, IMG submission 190144) | Saline water microbial communities from Sakinaw Lake, British Columbia, Canada - sak_2013_06_06_120m | ecosystem: Environmental > Aquatic > Non-marine Saline and Alkaline > Saline ... | reverse complement strand
ACGTTTTGGATAGGCGATGACGCTCCGAGATTCGACACGATAGCAGAAAGAACCGCAGCGACAGGGGTTACTATAGATGGTGCTATTATAAAAGATGGCTCGGGGAAAAGGTTAAACGGTACAACTGAAGCTGATAATGATGTAGTTTTTAAAACAGGTGCTCAAACTATAGCAGGTGTTAAAACATTTTCAAGCGTCCCAAAGGCTTCCGCAGCAGCGACACAAACAACGGAATTGATTCGTTGGGATGAGGCAATGCGATTAGCAGATGATCAAACAGCGACAGGCATTAAAACGTTTTCAAGTGTCCCAAAGGCTTCCGCAGCAGCGACACAAACAACGGAATTGATTCGTTGGGATGAAACGGTAAGAACCTCAGATACACAAACAGGATTAGCGGGGAATAAGGCTTGGACAGGCGTACACGCTTTTGGTAGTAATGTAGCAATTACGGGGACTCTTGGAACAACGGGGCAGGTAACTCATTATACGCAACCTGCTTTATGCTCTGTAACCCCTACTAATGACAGTCATTATGCAAGGAAAAAATATGTAGACGATGCAATAGCTTCAGCTACAGGAAATTATACCGATTCCGTTAATGTAGTTTGGTGTATGCCTGAGATAAGTGCGGATATAGAAAACGTTGCTTATAATACAATGAGTGAATGTATTTCAAGTTTTTCAAGCCCAGCAGAAACGAATCAGTGTTTAGTAGAGATTCAAGGAACAGGAACTTCGACTCAATACGTTTCTTGTCCTTCAAGTGCTTTAATAGATTATGTTCATATAAGAGGAACAGGGAAACATATCTGTTTAGAATTGGGAGGTGAGGTTGTAGAGGCAACAACTAACCACAATCTCAAAATTGAAAATTGTTCAGTATTTATAGGAGCTAATTTTACAACGGCAGCGAGAACAATGGAAAATTTACAGTTTATTAATTGTGATATTTACTTTTACAATGATATTACTTTTAGTGGTGATAATGGAAAGTTACATAATTGCATTTTATACTCAGCAAGTGGTAAAGATATAACTTTTGACGATGGTATAGAAGTAATAGGATGCAAGGCAATGCAAAATTCAGTAAAGGGCGGAAGTTTTACGGGAGTTATGGATATAGTCGATAATTTAAATACAAGCTATACACCACCAACTGATCCAAGCCCGACAGCATCTTAATAAATTCATAATACAAATAAAATAGAAAGGTTAATAAAATGAAAACAGAACTAAAAGCAATCTTGACAGCAATCGTAACAAATGTATTTTTGTTACTTCTTTATTTTGGAATTGTAATACCGGCTGATTTGATTCCATTGATAGTTGGAACTCTTGTAATGTTAATCAGTGCTTTTATTAATCCTGCAAAAGTCTACTCAGACTCAGTAAGTCCTATGAAGAAAAGCATAAGTGTCATTGGGAGTTGGGCTTTTTGGATTGGGTTGGCAATTGCAATATTAACAGCTATATATAATTATTTACTATAATACTTTTATTTATCATTATTATAGATTATATTATAGTAACTTAAAAGAGAAAGGAAGGCAAACAAAATGAAAGAAAACACAAAATTTAACATAGTATTCTTTGGAATAGTAATACTTTTTATATTAGCACTTGGTTATTTTGTTATAGGGTGTTCGGAAAATGAAAGTATAGTTGAAACAAATGATAATGTAATAACAAATGGAATGACAATTGATATTGTTTATTGGGAGGATAGTATATATTGTAATTATAGTCATACCTTCACTGGTGCAAATTTATTTGAAGGGACTCTATACCTTACCTATAATTCAAAACCACTTAAAACATATTTTATAAATGATATAAAGGCTTTAACTATTTATGGGAACTCTAAATAAAAAATAATGAAAAAACTAATTTTAATAATCGGATTACTTTTAATTTTTGTTAGTGCAAGTTCGCAAACAAGGTTAAAGTTTGGTAACGTAACCTTGAAAGACACACTAACTGGAGCATTCAAAGTTACAACAGGGAGTATTTGGACAGTGGGTTATGACCTACACGGAGATGTGATTTACATAGGAGACTATAATAAAGTATATCTCTCAGATGCTCCGATAACAGGGGACTTTACTATTTCTAATACTTGGAATGTAGCAACCCCAGAAATGCGATTTTGGGTAGAGTTAAGCAATGGTACGTTTCGATGGTTATTAAATAGTGGCGTTAGTCAAATGACTTTAGATATTAACGGATTAGAAATTGAAAAAGATTTGAATGTAAAAGACAACCTAACAGTAGATTCTAATTTAATAATAAAGAACACCGCAATCTATACAATACAAAAAGACAACGATACTTTAACTGTAAATGGTTCTTTTATGTGGATTGACTCAGATGATGGAACTGCTACGAACAGAACTTTTATACTTGATGCAGGGACTACAGTCGGACAGCATTTAATATTACAGTTCTTTGATACTGGAGGGAGTGGTTATGAATGTGAGTTACCAAATGCAGGAGAGGTTTTGACAGCAGATGGTAATACTATAACATTTGATAATGATAGAGAGAATGCAATATTTAATTGGGATGGTGTTTATTGGGTTGAGGAAGGCAGGGACTTTTGAATAATTTAGAACTTTCAAGAACGGAGATGTAATGAAAATACTTATAATAATACTGTTATTTTTCGCAACGAACTTATTCGCACAAATTGAAAGCGATGGTTTAAATATTGGTAAGTTGGGATTGAATAAGACAAGTGCAGTTGATTCAGGGACTACAGCAATAGATTCAATAGCTTACGTACTGGGGACAGGCAATACAATTTTAGAAAGGGTTAAGGATGCTTACCCTGTATTGTATTCATTCAAGAAGTTATTCACTACACAAACCGACACCTGTGTAATGCTACAACGAACACTTAATTCAGACAGTGCGTATTTTGGATTTGTAAATGGAATCCTTGATACAGCAAGTGTTCGTTCATGGTTAGATACGAGTGTGTTAGGGCTTAATTTTTTGGCTGGGATGTGGACAGCAACTTCAGGTACGGTGAAAAATAGTAATAACACTTATACAACACCTCCGAACGGAGGAGGAATTTATACGTCAATTATCCCATTAGATGAGCGAACATATAAACTTACAATCGAAGGTTCAAGCACTGCTACAGAATTTCAAGTTAAAAGTCCGTCTTCAGGTGTTACATATATGATTGGATTTGGAACAGTTATTTATAAATCAAATAATGTTGGAATATGGTTTACTAATAGCGACAGTGGAACAACTAATATAACAAAATTAGAAATCACCGAAATCACCCCTTCCGTAAGAAAATGGTGGGATGCAAGTGGAAACGGCAATCACGCAGTACAATATACAAGTGCTAATCAACCAATATACAACGATAGTTTAGCGATTAGGTTTGATGGGGTGGATGATTATTTAGATATAGGAACAGATTTAACTTACTCAACAGCTACATATATATTTGGGATTAACGGAAATGTATCTACTGAAAATAATATTCTTAGTAGATATGGTGGGTTTCAGAGAATATTTGTATTTAGCGGTGATATTTATATTGAAACAAATACAAATGGTGAATATTTTATTTTTTCAAATTCAAATTTAACTGCTAATACTTATTACAATATTGCAATTTCAAGGATAAGTGATAATGCAAGTTTATATAAGGATGGTGCGTTTGTTCAAACAGTAAATACTATAGGGGCTGACGTAGTAACAATTAGATATATTTCCAGCAGTGCAGGGATTTTTTACAACGGGATTATTTCTCCTGTAATTATTTCCAAATACGGATTTACTCAACCCCAAATACAATCAATTAACACCTACTTACAATGAGAGTATTAATAATAATATTGCTTTTATTCGCAACGACAAATATCGCAAATTCTCAATGGCTTTCTAAAAAACCTAATAAATGCATAGTATGACAACGAATAATAACAACGGATTTAACGAATGGAAAAAACTTATTGAAGATAAGTTTAAAAAAATAGATGACATTGACGGCAAAGTTGATAAAATATTTATTACTCTTGCGGAGTTGAAAACGGAATTAAAATTAAAGTCAGGTGTTTGGGGTTTTATTGGTGGTGCTATACCAGTATTAATAACACTTGCAATAGCTTTAGTAATACATTTTGTAAAATAAAATAAATTAAGATGAAAGAGAAAATCATTAATTACTCAATTGAGCATCCGGTATTAATAATGATAATCATTCCTATAGTTTTGGGAATAGTAGTTTCATTTATTATCGAGTCTTTGAAAAAACTGTTTTTTGAAAAAGAGACTTCGACAGGTGTTATTATTAATAGAGTTCCGAAACCTATTTTCAGATTGATTTCATTAATTATTTCAGTAGCAGTTTCATATCTTGCTTTACTAATATTGGATTCATTTATACAAGCGATTGAATTGAAAATATTATTTATGTTGTCTATGACATTCGTACCTTTTATGTTTTATCATTTGAAAGGAGCGTGGATTGTTTCAACTGTAATAAATAAATTATCTAAAAAAGCAGAAAAAACGGAGATATGAGAACCTCACAAAAGGGAATTGATTTAATAAAGAAGTTTGAAGGCTGTAAACTCAAAGCGTATAAGTATCCGGGTGGTGTTTTGACTATTGGATACGGACACACTTCAAAAGTTTATAAAGGTCAAATAATTACACAAGAAGAAGCGGAATTATTTTTAAGAGAAGATTTAATTGTTTACGAAAATTGTATTAAGAAATATGTAGAAGTTAATTTAACTCAGAACGAATTTGATGCTTTAGTAAGTTGGACTTATAATCTTGGTTGTGGTTCTTTGAAAAAATCAACAATGCTATGGCATTTAAACGATGGTAAGGGGGACTTAGTTCCTATTGAAATGCAGAAATGGAATAAAGCAGGTGGGAAGGTTTTAAAAGGACTGGTTCGCAGACGTAAAGCGGAAGCGGATTTATTTACAAATGCAAATGAGAGATCGACTCCGTAAAATATCAACAACTGTTTATAAAGAACTCTTTAACGGATTTGCTGACTCAGGAGTCCCTAACGACTCTAATACTCACTGGATAGATGACTCTTTAAACGTTATTGCTATCCGGTGCAATCCTATTTACATCACTAACGATATGACAAGGAATAACGATTGGTTAATTTTATTCTATAAGAGTGAGAAATATATCTTTGAATGTACCGCAGACCCGAAAACAAGAAGAAACAGAATAGCAAACCTAATAAGCCAGGTTTATTACGGAAATATCAGACCTCATAAATGGATTAAATGGCGTACTTGTATAGCTCAGGACTTTTGTAAAGTGATTGTAAGAAGATATTTTAAAAGCAAGTACGATGCAAAACCGAAAATGAAAAAGTCTGAGAATGGTTGGTGGTATTATAATGACTTTGGAAACTTCGGAATTAACATACATAATCCAGCTAAGTACTTTAATAGTTCTTTAGGGTGCATTATATTAGCTTATGAGCGAAGATATTCGGAGGTTTTTAAACCGTTATTAAAATCAGTTTCAAAATCAAAAAGAAATAAAATTCCAGTGGTTGTAATGAATATAGACTATTTTAATCAGCAGGCTCAAGCTATAGATGGAATTAATAAAATAACTTATCCGGAGGCAGACAAAGGCAGACAGTTATGAAATTTAAAACTTTAATATTTCGGAAAGGAAACGGATTTGCTCATCCAATAGAGTTAAATCACAATCAAGTCGTTTGGGGATTAGCTTCTGATTTACCTATGATAATGATGCCCGATACTACTATCAAAGGGTTAAAGAAAATATATAAGTTAGATTTTTCTAAAGTTGAACTAAAAGATGTTGAAATGGAAATATTATGACTTGGGTTAAAAACAACTGGATTGTACTTATTATAGTACTTATAATAATTGGTGGACTCTTTCTATTCTGGAAGTCATTTAAAGGCTGTGGTGAGTCTGTAAACGCAAACTCAGGCATTATAATCAATGATTCGAATGTAGTTACAAGATACTTATATAAAACGGACACAGTTGTAAAATGGTATGAAAAAATTATATGGAAACAATCAAAATCGATTGTTACTTATGTTCAAAAAGTAGATTCTGTTTTCCTTGAAAAAATTAAATACTATGATTTTATGTTACGACTTAAAAAGTCAGGAAGTATGTTAGATGTCTATGCGATTAATCTTCAAGATTCTATTCTTAAAGAAAGTCATTGGCTTGTAGGGGATGACTTTGAAATTTCAAGTAAAGCAAACAGTTTATTTGTTCAATCAAAATTGTGGTATTGGGAAGGTGTTTCTTTAAAGGGAGGTTATGAACTCCCTTTGATTGAAAAAACTCAATTAAAAAAAGGCAGTTACAATATAGGATTAGAAACAGGTATAAATTATATGGATAAGGTTGGTTTAAATACTTCACTCAATTATAACAGCGATAGAAAATTAAATGCTAAATTGGAATTAAAATATAAGTTGATCGAATAGGTAAGATGTAATTTCATTTGCTATTCCTTAACCTCTCAGTAGAAATATTGAGGGGTTTTTTTAATTTTGTTTTATCCTGAATGTTTAGGTAAATTATTTATGTCTTCTTTTCTTACCATTTAATAATGCTCCATTGGAGAGGCTGCTTTACGGCAGTCTCTTTTTATATATACCTTCCTATTATAACAATATTATTTAAATATTATTTTTTACCTTGACAAAGTATTATATTATTATTATATTTGTATAGAAATTAAAAAACAAAACAAGAAAGGGAAACAAATGAAAAACATCATAGTAACAAAATCAATTACAGAAGATGAAGCAAGAAATTATATAGATTCAGTACAAAAAGGAAAACACTCACATAATAGATGCAGTGAAAATGATATAGAGAGTTTTGTTAGAGGTATTCCAAAAGTTGGAGAAACTGTTATTCTCCAAAACTCTCAATATCACTTCCAAAAAAGTTACATATTCGCAGGTTGGGTATCGTTCAAATACGGTAATTATGTGTGTTTGGACATAGAAAGTAATGGTGTCGTAAGTATGGGCAGGTGGCAAGGCAGAGGACACAGCTAAAAGAACAAATCTCCTGCCCTGCTTCAAGGCAGACGGATTCGTTATCCAGCAGGAGAGCAAAACTGAGCAATTTCGCTCAAACTCGGAAGGCGGAGAAAAAAACAGTCGTTGAAAGGACGGCAAGCCGAAACAAAAAATGTCTAAAAAAGAATTCCTCAAAAAAATTAAAAATCTATTTGAAGATGTTGAATCAATTGACATTTCAAGAAATGCAGATTTCAACGGAGCATGTGGAGAATGTACTGGATGTTGGGGTAATAAAGATTATTATGCTGCCTCACAAAAAATTGGGAACTATAAACTCGTAACGAATACTTGTTACGTGGATCCACAATTATATTATGCAAGTGGATACGAAATTAACAAGGTTAACGAGAGCAATCACACATTGAAAGAATTGTTTTCAATATATGAAAGCATAGTTTCCGAAAAGGCGAAAACGCAAAAGGAATATGCAGAGTTAAAAAACAAAATAGAAAAGATATTTGCATAATTCTCCTCTCCTGCCCTGCTATAGGCATAGAGTCGAACTCAGGCAGGAGGGCTAATTTCAAAAACAAAGAAAATGAAAAACTACAACATTAAGGACTACTCAGAATTAGACTTTCCCAGCAACGAACCCGAAGTATATCAAGAGTCAGACGGTCATATAGACGACTGCCCGGACATTGAAGAAAGAATAGCAGAGCAGGAACGGAACAAACCAAAGAACGAACAATTAAGAAGTTTATTTTTAGCAAATTTACCATAAGGAAAGGAGTTAAGGAAATGTCAGTAATTAATTATTCAATGCAAGAAATAGACGACCTTTGCGAAGGTGTTAAGTCTTTTTTTAATCGCAATAGTGATAAAAGATTATACGCAAAATATACAAAGGCATATCAACATCATTCAGTATTTAATAAGAAAGATGAAACTGAATATTTTAACGAATTAGTTGATAGGTGTTTTTGGTATTTATACGTTTCTAATAATATTGCCTATGCTTTGCAATATAGAGAAAAGCTGGATTTATTCAGCGAAGAATCAAACCCGAAACATAAACATTTTTCAAATAAAGATTTATTAAAAAAATTAAGAAGTTTAGAGTATAATATAAATACTAACGACGGACATAAATTTATTGAACCTACATTTTGGGATTTTTACGAATGGATAAAAAAGAATATTGAAGACCATTTCGTTGAAGCCACCCAAATGGTAAGTTTAGGTTCAGGAGCAAAAAGGGAAATTATTGATACTGTGTTATATCCTGAACCTGTTTCAGATTTCAATAATGATTAATTATAATATAAATTTAACTTGATAATCTATTAATAAATAATTATATTCATATTAAAATTTATTAATCAATAATACTAAATATTAATGTCAAAAATCACAATTACAAGTAAAGTTTCAAGCAGGGCAACGTTACCTATAAAAACCACAAGCCATATTTTATATAAAGATACTGTGGATAAGTTAGGAGAGCTTGCAAATAAATATAATTTATCACGGCGGGATATTATAGCTGATGGAGTTTTACTTGCAGAAGAACATTATAAAAAAATAGCAGAATAATGAGTAAGCAAAAAGACATTGAGGATTTTTTGTTAAACGGAAATTCAATTACGCAAAGGATAGCGATTGAAATGTTTAACGCTTTTAGATTGTCGGCAGTAATTTTTAAAATGAAAGCCAAGTATGGTAAGGATGTTATCGAGGCAGAAATAATAGAGGACAAAGAAAATAAATCAATGTTTGCAAAATACAAAGTACCGGAATTGAAACTAAAAGAATATCAACAGTATGGAATGTTCAAGTAGTAACCATACTACAAATATTATAGAAATGCCTTTATTTGACATAGCTAAAGAAATAGCAGAAAAATTAATTAATCCATTCTTATCAGTCAGGCTGAAAAGGAAAGGCAATACTGTTTTCTTTTATTTCAGAGATAGCGAGTCAAAACTATTAATCATTCAATACAAAGTTGAAAGAAGTATGATTCCGCACATCGAGGCGGAAAAGACAGAGTTAATAAATAATAAATACCATATTCATTAATTAAATAAGAAAGGAAAGACAATGAGTATAATCTTAGGCTTTGGTTCAACCGAAGAAGATTTTGAAAAACAGGAAATGAAATTTGTTGATGAGTTTTTAAAAGGAAATTTCAAAGGCAAGGGAAGTGGAGATATATCCTTTGACGATAAGATTGTAAACGAGTTGGAGAAACAATTAAAAAAACGTGAAAAATATTTCCACGAAAAAGACGAAGAATATAAAACAGCAAAAGAATACCCGGATAGATATAGTACATACTATTTTGATATTGTTTGGAATGTGTGTACCCTATGTGTAGCTTTTCAATTTAGCCATACCAACCGTAGACATGCATTATCGCCTGATGGTTGGGCATTGCTCCAAACCAGAAATGTATATTACGCTGATATATGGGATTATAGAGATTAAAAATAAATAGTTTGAGCAAGGTTGTAAGTTTTGTTTTACTCATTGTCTTGTTTTTCTTACAGCCTTGTTTCTTTTAAACAAGCTCTAATTATACCCTACAAGCTCCATATATCAATTCTAAGCGACTTTATTTAGAAAAATGATACATACTATACTACAAATAATTGTTAATTTTATCCTTGACAAATAAATATATTATATATATTTTACAATAAATCAAAAAACAAAGAAAATGAAAAACTCAAACTTAAACAGAAAGGAAAACTAAAAATGAAAAAAACTTATTTCGTAATGATAGCTAATACATACTTCACAGGATTCAAAAAAGATTCAGCAAACAATGTTGATTATGTATGTAGAACACGAAACATAAATAAAGCAAAGGTTTTTACGCTTGCTAAAGCAATGCAAATTGCAGACAATATTTATGGTTCTGTAAAAGAATGTTAATTTTTTAAAGCTACCTAAAATAAATTAGGTAGCTTTTTTTATTATAAAATTATGAAAACAAAAACAACAATCAGTTTATCAATAAACCCCGAACTTTTAAAGAAAGCAAAAAAGATTTTAAAAGCTCCACCGAAAAAAAGTCTTAGTGCTTTTTTGGAAGAAAAATTATTTGAGTTAATAAATTTGAATAAGTAATCTAAACTAAATAAGAAAGGTAAGACAATGGAAAAGAAAGAAGGTAAAAAACCAGTCAAAAACCTACCAGCAAAAACCACTCCGGCGGATTTAATCGCAATTGCAATCAGTGAAAACGTTGATGTAGAAAAATTAGAAAAGTTAATGGAATTGCAAGAAAGGTATGATAAGAACCTTGCAAGGAAATCTTTTTTAAGTGCAATGACAAATTTTCAAGGCTCCGTCCCTGTGCTTGAAAAGAAAAAGAAAGTTGCTTTTGGAAACACAAAATATTCTTATGCAGACTTAGGCGAAATGGCGGAAACTCTCAAAGATGTTTTAAAAGCAAACGGTATTACTTACCGATGGGAAATGGAGGAGGAAGCCGAAAGATTTAAATGCACTTGTATAATTTCTCATGTAGATGGTTACAGTGAAAGAACATCTTTAACCGCAGGTAAGGACACCACAGGGAATAAGAACGATATACAAGCAATTGCAAGTGCTGTTAAGTATTTGCAGCGTTATACTTTTATCGGTGCTTTAGGACTAACTACGGCAGATGAAGATGTTGACGGCAGAACCCAACCCCTTAAATCCGTTGACGACATAATCCCGAAACAATCTTCAAATAAAAAACCTACTGACAACAAATCTTCTGACAAAAGCAATCCTTATATTCAAATGAGAGATGCTAAATCATTGGAGGAAGTAAAAAAAATATGGAGTGATAACAAACCACTACAGACAGAAAAATTATTTGTTGACGGAAAAAATAAGTGCAAAGCAAAATTTGAATTTATATCTTTGAAGAAAAAACTTGAAGATTGTATTATAGAGGATCAGCTCAAGAATGAATACAATGAAGTTATAAACAGTAAAGAATATAAGAATCTAAATATTGAACAGAAAGAGGAATTGACAAAAATAAAAAATGACTTACTTAAAATATATACCGAAAAAATAGAAACCGTTAAGGTTGAGGAGGTTTTAGAGAAATGAACTTAATACCAAAATTCAAAATCGTTCCTACAAAGTCAGAAATGCAAACTGTTATACAAAATTATTTGGAGAGTCCTGAAAAGTCTTTGATTGAGAAATATATCGTTATAAAAACTCTTGAAACGTTTTGCAAAACTGCTTTAAAAATATTTGACAGGCAGAAAGTCATCGAGAGTGCTTTGACGCTTTCTGAAGGTGATATGAAATTTGACTTAAATAATGCAAAGGTACAAATTACAAAAGAAAAGATTTCCGACACTGTAAAAAAGTATCAATTCTCAGAAGGCTTGGAGGCTAAAAGAATTAAGTATGAAATCAAAATAGGTGAATATAAAATTAAGTCAGACGCTTTAAAAAAGGAAATCAAAGACCTTGAAATACACGAAATCAATAGTAATATAGCTATTGATATTTCAGAAACATTAAAGGGCGAACCGGAACCATTGAGACAAGGAATAAAAATTACTTTACCATAAACTTAAAAATAAGATGCGGGGACTTTCAAGAATGTTAAACCGGTTAGTAAAAAACAGGTGTCCCCGTACTCTTTAGGAAAGGAAAGACAAATGCCATTTTTAATAAAAGATGAGGATATAGTTCATTCTAATAATGAGAGTGAAGATATGACTGTCGAAGAAGTTTCAATCTTTGAAAGACAGAAAAGGATTAAAGAACTTGAAGAACTTGCAAAGAGAAAATACATAGACAGTGTTGACTGGAATTATATCATACAGTATTTAAATGATGCAGACATTGAGGAGTATTATAACTTAATGAAAGAGGAGGGAGGTTTGTAATGCCAACGAAAAGATATAAACACTACATAGGAATAGACCCTGGCACTCATACCGGCATCGCTGTTTGGAATGTTGAAGAACAAAAGTTAGAAGATTATTTCACTTCTGTTTTTTGGGGATGTATAGACTACCTGAAAGGAGCAGTTGTAGTACTTGAAGGCTTGAGAGTATTGGTAGAAGATCCGAACCAGATAAAACCCACTTTCAACCGTTGGCAAAGCAGGAGAGTTAATGAAACAATATCGCAAAGAGTGGGAATGAATAAAAGGGATGCACAGCTTATCTTAGAGTTTTGTGAAAGGAATTTGATAGATGCTGCTGGAGTTAAACCAGAAACAACAAAGTGGACTGCTCAAATGCTTAAAGAAATAACAGGCATTGATAAAAGGACTTCACAGCATACCAGGGATGCTATAAAATTAGTTTGGGGGTTAAGAGGATGAAGGAGGTTAGGGAACATTTCAGAAAAAATCATTTCGACCTAAAGACTATGAAATATATAGACAAGTATGGAAAAAGATTAAAGGAATTAAAATCTAATCCTAATGTTAAAATAATAAGTGCAGGTTTTTATCATTCCCATTGGGGATGGAATAGAAGAATTATATATCAATTTAAAAAATAAAAACTTTTTAAATGAGTGCATACCAGAAAAACAGAACCAATAAATATATAGTGTTATGGTATGGCAAGTTTACTTGCGCAGACAATCAGGCACTAGTACAAAGGAAACAGATTGAGGAAAATTCCATAACAACTAATTTTAGAAAGTTTACAAAAACTATAAAAAAAAGCAAGAAAGTGGCACAAAACAATGAATAAAATATATATTTACTTTAATAATAATTATTTATATATTGTTTTGTTATGAAAAATACTTATAACTTTAAAATATTAACCAGCTCTATTTCGAGCAGGGTTCTCCGAAAGGAGAAGCGGGTCGTAAGTCCCTCTCATAACACCCTGTTCGAAGTAGGGCTTTTTTTATTGTGAGCAAAGAACAGCTATTATTACTCAAGAAGATTAAAGAAATCTGCCCTCAAAGAAGAAGGCAGATAATTGAAAATTATAGACCCGATACATTAAAAAACCCAACAACAAATAAGAACTTAGAAATTGATATTTACTTAAAACAACTTGACATTGGGATTGAGTATCAAGGTGGAGTTCATTTTAAATATATCCGAAAATATAAAAATGATGTTGATAAAATAAAATTATATGATATACTTAAAACTGATATGACCATGCTTGATAAAGCTCTTTGTATTGTTGAGGTATTCCCACAAGATTTAGTAGGTGATTTTTGTTCTAACTTTATAAATAGATTAAATAATACACAAGAATTTTATTTTTTAAACTGCAAACTTAAACAAGTCAGAAGAATTGAAAAGTTTAAAATGTTAATACATAACGCAAATAAAATTCCATATAAATTAGGATATTATAAAAAAATCACTTCAATAATGACAGTGTTGGAAATATTAAGCTCTAAAAGAGATGTTGAAAAACGATTAAGAAACTTTTTTAATATACACTTCATTGGAAAAGATATAGGTTTTTTATCTAATGAAATATTTGAAAAGTTTATAAAAAAATATACAAATGGCGGGGTTTTTGGTTATGGGACGTAAAACAAAAAAAGGACTTGATTACTTTTCTCACGACTGTAATCACGATAACGAATTAAAATATATTGAAGTGTTACATAAAAATGGTTATAAAATATTTTTTAAATTGTTAGAACACATCTACGGAATTGAAGGGTATTATTGCAAAGCAGATAAAAAGAATGTTGCTATTTTTGTAAGCGATAAACTAAAAGATGTTGACATTAAAGAGGTAAATGCTGTCATTAATGATTGTTTGGGTGAACATTTATTCGATAAAAGACTACATAAAAAGTATGAAATCCTTACTTCTTGCTCAATTCAGAAAAGATTTTTTGAGGCAGCGAAAAGACGTTTAGAACTTGAATTAATAAAAGAATACATTTTAATAGATATTGCTGACATAAATAGCTTAAATGTAGACATAAATTGGTTAAATGTAGACAAAAGTACACAAAGTAAAGTAAAGGAAGTAAAGGAAGTAAAGGAAAGTAAAGAAAATATATATAGAAAATTCAAACATCTTTTTTTGACTAATAAAGAATATGATAAAATGATTGAAGATGGTTTTAGTAAAAAAGAGATTGACGGGATTTTAGACGACATTGAAAACTACAAAAAAAACACCAACTATACCAGCTTGAACTTGACAGCTCGGAAGTGGTTAAAGAAAAATATTAAACCAACTAAAAACGTTCAAGAAAGAACGGCTACAAATGTAGTGGAGTAATTTAATGAACTACTCAGATTATTGGATTTCCGCAGGACTACCAAAGACAAGCAAATTCTTTAATGTTTGCAAAGCTAATTTAAAAGGCAGTGATAAATATTTAGAAATGGTTGATAAGATATTTAATTGGGATTTTAAGAACCCCTCTTGTGTGGCGTTGCTTTCTGATTATAACGGAAACGGCAAGACTCATATCGCAGTATGTTTAATGAAAAAATACATAGCAGACCAAGTTAAACTATTTGAAGAAACCCAGCAAGATAAATATTTATACGGACTTGAAAGAGTTAAATTCAAAAAAGCCTACGACATAGAGTTAGAAATATTATCAAGTTTTAAAAAAGAGTCTACAGTTTCAGAGGAAGCAATTATAGAAAAATACTGCGAGTTGGATTTTTTAGTGATAGATGATATGTTTGAAAAGGAAAGTGAATTCGTAAGGCACGTTATGTTAATGTTAGTAGACAAGCGAATAGATTGGCTTTGCAAACCCACAGTAATAACAAGCAACAAAACTTTTAACGAGATAAATGAAAAAATAGATTCACGTATAGCATCTCGGATAGACAACGAATTACTTTTCCAAATAGCAACACAAAAAGATTATAGAAAATGAGAAATCAATTTGACACAACAATAGAAAAGCTAAATTCTTTAATTGATTCTCTTGCAAGGAAACCCAGAAACAAAAACACTCGTTTAGCTTTAACTTATCTAAAAGCAACAATTGGAGTTTTGAAAGCAGAGCAAGAAAGACTAAACAAAAAGCTACCGAGAACAAATGAATTTCTGGAAGGAATTAAAAGAAGTCGTTAAAAATATTTCAAATAACTAAAATAAAAAGCTAATGAAAAAACTAACAGCTTTATTAATTGTAGCAGCAAGTTTAATTTTTTTCGGATGTAACAATACCTATGATGAAATGTCATCGTTAAAGCAGGAAGGTTTAAGTAATGGATATTATGTTTTTGATGATACCACTTTAGAGAAAGACACAATAGAGGATGTTGCTTATCCATTTTGGCACGAAGTCAGTTTTTACTATCCAATAGATTCAAACACTATGGAAAAGACTACTTATATAATGAGGTTTGTTGCTTATGGAGTAACAGACACAAGTATAAAAATAAGGAAAGAAATTATAAAAACAGTAAAGGAGTAAGAGAGATGGAGTGGACAACAAACAAACCAGATTTTCCCTGTGTTTTTTTATGCAGGAGTCATTCACAAAATGAATGGTGGTATAGTTTATATTTGATTAAGGAAGAAAAATGTATTGATGAAGATAACGTGTATTATTTAGCTTGGTGCGATTATGAAAGTGGAGAGGAGTTAGATGATTTAGAAGAATTATCAGCAGAAGAATATTTAATAATTGAACTTTTAAAGGAGAAATAAAAAATGGGCGTTGAGAGACGGTTGGAATGCTAAATAAACTATTAACCAAATTCACTACTCTAAAGGTCTACGCTCAAAGGAGTTTATTATATTATCAACTTCTAAATTCTGCTATGATAATATTAATCTTTGCAGGACAGAGAGGATTTCCTTTATATTTACAAATAGGACTATTAATAGTTTCGGCAGGAATAATATTAACAATAGGATACTTTGATACAAAACTTAAAATCTTAGAGAGGGAACAGGCACATTTTAATAAAGAAAACGATTATGTACAAATGATGAAAAGGTCTGTTCCTGAAATTTTAGAAAGATTAGAAAAAATTGAAAGGAAAGTAAAATGATTAAGAAGATAATATTTTTCGCATTACAAATAATATCTAAATTTATGGGTAGGCGTTTTTTAAAACGAAAGGAAATCTTTTTAAATGTTGGGGCAGGGAATATTAAGGGGGTTGATAATTGGATTACTATTGATAGACAGTTGAAATGTGATATTATTTGGGATTTACGCAAGGGGATTCCTTTCCTAACTAACAGTGTTTCAAAAATATATTCGCATCATTTTCTTGAACATCTAACTTATAAAGAGTGTCAAAAGTTTTTGGATGAATGTTTGAGGGTTTTAAAAATTGGTGGGGAGTTTTCGGTTAGTGTCCCTAATATTAGGGTACATATTAACGCTTATCTAAATTCAGATATGGATAAGAAGTGGTTTGGGTATAAACCCGCTTATAATAATACAACAAGGATAGACCATTTAAACTATGCTTTTTATATGGATGGACACCATAAGTATATGTTTGACGAAGAAAACTTAATTTATATTTTAAATACTAAATTTAATAATGCACAGATAAGGGAGTTTGACCCAGATATAGATAATGAGGAGGTTAGATTCGCTTCTATTTATGCAAGAGCTACAAAATGGGAATAGCATTAATAATAATTTGTATGGTCTGTTTGTTTGTTTTAGGTTTTTATCTTGGATATAAGAATGGATATGCAAGGGGTTATTTTGATGGATACACCCCAACAGAAGATGAGGTCGCTGAACATAATACAGAATGGCATAGATGAAATTTGACGAGGTTGATATATTGAAGTGGTGGACTATTATTTTAATTTTAGCAATTATTATAATGATAATTTTTAAATGACAACAGCATTAATAATATTCGCTTGGCGTAGACCAGAGCATTTAGAGAGGTGTTTAGAAGCGGTTAAAAGGAATAGATTAATTCCTACTTACATTTTTTTAGATGGTGGGTACACAAAAGAGGTTTTTGATGTAGCTGAAAATAATATGACAGGGAATTGTATAGTCGCTTGGAATGAAGAACACTTGGGATTAACAAAATCTATTTTCAAAGGAATAGAAAGAGCATTTAATCTTTACGACTCCGTCATAGTCTTAGAAGATGATATTCTAATAGCTGACAACTTCATAGAATATATGCTTGAAGGATTAGAATATTACAAAGACAAAAAAGACATAGGAACTCTAACAGGGTATAATTACATAGAACATAACGAAGTTTACGGAGCTAAAAGATTCACCGGCTGGGGCTGGGCGACTTGGAAAGACCGTTGGGAGGAATTCAATCAAGAATTAGAACCTTTGGATCATTGGGGAGAGGACATTCCTCCGGGATTTGACAGAGCGACAAAAACCAAAGACACTTGGGATTACCAATTTTCAGTTACGCACAATTTTAAAAATTGGAAATGTGTCCACCCCCCGAAGTCTTTAGTAAAAAATATCGGTATGGATGGAAGCGGAACACACTTTAAAAAGAAAAGCACTAAATTTGACACCGAACTAAGCAAAGTAGAACCTGATTTTAAATATCCTTTAGAAATTGACGAAAGAATAAGATTAGAGTTTGTCAAGAAAAACAAATTAAGTTTACAAAAAAAGATAATTAACTTTTTAAAATCATTAAGGAGAAACAATGAAAAGACCAGACCTCTTTCCAGAAGATGATTTGAATTGGACTCCTGACAATACAGACACAAAGGAGGAGGAACAAAAATATGTAATTGTTGAGGATACTGAAAGAGAGGATATTATAATTTGGTTAATGACTTGTACCATTAATATATAAAACAGTATTGAAATATTAATGATTAATAGTTAATTTAATTTATGGAAAACAATTCAATTGCAAATTTAACAAAGCAAGACAAGTCAGACCTACTTAAAATCCTTAGACATATCAGAACAGTAAAAAATATAACAGGACACGGAAACATAGCAGTACAGATATTTGATAAAAAAGTTACTCATTTTAAAACAACTATAACAGAAGTAAATAAACAGTATGGCAAAGAAAACAACAAAGGCAAAAGGAAAAGCTACAATAAAAAAGTTTTATAAAACTATTTGAAGGAGTAAAGTAATGGGACAAAAGCCGCAGTACAAATATTTCATATCTTACAGCACTAACTTAGAATGCACTCCTACAGGCATTGATAATATCATTATAAATTATCCAAAGAAGATAGTTGATGAAAATGATATTACTTTTCTACAATCTTTTATAATTGAAAATCTATACAAGACTTTTAAAATTGAAAAAAATGTCATACCTTATGTAAAAATTATAAATTATATCTATATGCCACAATCTAAAATTATCGCGTTACCAAACAATATAAAAGCAAATTAAATAGCTTTACAATCGCTTAAAATGGAAACTGTCATAAAATATACAAAGATATTAAAGGAAACTAACAAAAGTAAAGTTATATTGTTGGGTGCTGATTATAAAAATGCAAGTTTGTGCTTACCACTTTCAAAAATACCTAATACAAATTACAATAAAGCCAAAAATATTGTTAAAGTCGATGAGGGGTTTTTCTTGTGGTTATTAAAACAAAACAATATAAATTTTGATTAAACTCGGACACCTTAAAAAAGACGATTAAAGAACAAATTAAAAAAATATTTTACGATAGGTACAACAAAAACGAATGGTTAGAAGTCTCTATACCGGAACGTATAAGATACGCAGCTCGAGACACCGGCTTTAAAGTAAAAACCTATTCAGATTATCACAAACTAAGCAAAGCAAAAGCAGAACTTGAAAGAGAATTAATGAGAAACTATTCGAAAAATGTTTTAAAATCAAATATATTTCAGGATAACGACTTATGATTAACTGGAAATCAAAAATAGTAAAGGTCTCAGACCTTAAAGAGTACAGAATATGAAAAAACTATCAACAATAAAACTTAATCCAAAGAACCCCAGACTTATCAAAGATGCGAAGTTTAAAAAACTTTGTGAGTCGATTAAAAAAGATTCTAAATTCTTAGAACTCCGTCCTATAATAATTGACAAAGATAATATTATACTCGGTGGGAATATGAGATTCCGGGCATTAAAAGAATTAGGTTATAAAGAAGTTCCTAATAACTGGATTAAAAAAGCTACAGATTTAACAAAAGCGGAAAGAGAACGATTTATTGTAAGAGATAACATTGAATTTGGAGAGTTCGATTTCGATATGCTTGCAAATGATTTTGAATTTGAGGATTTGAAAGAGTGGGGGTTTGAGGAATGGGAGTTGGGGGTTGATTATAAGGTTCCGATTGAGTTTAACACACTGGGTGAATTTATTAAAAAGAATACAGATATTTTCGGGGTTACTTTTTATTTTAAAAATGAATTAAAACCAAAGTTTGATAAGTATGTAAAGGAACACTCAAAAGAAAAACTTAGGAAAATATTGGAGGCTAAAATTGATAAATGCGGGTAGTCAAATAATACTTTGTGATTTACCAGTAAGGTTAGATAATTATGTAGGGTGCGGACACGCTTGTAGTTATTGTTTTGTTAATAGGAAAATTGATATATCGAAAATAAAACCAGTAGAAAGCGGAAAGTCTTTATTGAAATGGATTAAAGGTGGGCGGAGTAGGGAACTATCTATGTTTGATTATGACATACCTTTACACTGGGGCGGGTTGTCAGACCCCTTTCAACCGTTAGAAAAACAAACAAGGGACTCCCTTAAATTATTAAAAATATTTATTGAAAGCCAATATCCTGTTGTTATTTCGACAAAGGGGATTTGTGTAAAAGAAAAGCAATACATTAATGCTTTAAAAAATATAAGAGGGGTTTTGCAAGTTTCGTTAAGCTGTAAAGAGGTTGAGAGATACGAACAAAAAGCCCCAATATTTAAAGAAAGGTTAAGTATTGTTGAAAGTCTTTCAAAATATATCAGAGTAAATATAAGGGTACAACCATTTTTCCCTCAGTATTTTAGTTCTATATTAAAAAATATAAAACTGTTTGCTGATAGTGGTGCTTATGGTGTGATATTTGAAAGTATAAAATATTTATCTAAACAAAGGGGTTGTGAAAAACTCGGTGCAGATTTTGTGTACCCAATTAATATTTTAAAACCAATGTTTCTTAGATTGAAAAACGAATGTCATAAGTATGGTCTGAAGTTTTATAGTGGTGAAAACAGATTGAGAAAGTTAAGCGATAATTTGTGTTGTTGCGGTATTGAAGGGCTTGGATTTAAAACACATACAAATAATTTAAACCATATATTTTTTGAGAAAGAGTTTAAAGCAGAGCAAACAGCGGGGCAGTTAGCGGAGTCTGTTGCGGTACGATTAAACCAAAGAACAACAACACAAAGGGCTGTTAATAAAGCAAGTGCGATAAGTAGGTTACATCAGGACTCAATAGCTGACTCAATGTCTTACGAAGATTTTATAATCCAACTATCAAAAATAAAGCAATACCAAGACATAATGGGATTAAATAATTAATAATAAGTTTTATCCAAACTCTAAAACAGAAAAGCAAGCCTCCTTCGACCTCGAAAGGGGATTTTCTCGAATGATATTTGAAAGCGGGGGCTTGTTATTAATTGACACTAAAAGAATTTAGAATTAAATTAAGATTATGGTAAAGAAAAAACCAATAAAGAAGCCTGCAATAAAAGTTCAAAAAACTTCAAGGATGCGGAAAGATAAAAAGTTAAATATGACTTTAATCCGTGATGCTATCCTAAAATATATGAAAGAACAAAAGAAACCACCTACGGCAGTTGAACTTTCAAAACAATTAGGAATATCAGCGGAAACAATTGGAAAGCATATATCTAATATGTCTTTTGATACCGAAAAGAGTATATGGCGTTCTTTAACTCCCGATGTAGTCGCTTCTATTTTATCAAGCTGTAAAAAAGGAAGTTCCGCAAGTCAAAAGTTATGGATGCAGATATTTGAAAAATTCAGTGAACGTCAGGAACTCACAGGCAAAGACGGAGAACCTTTAATAACAGAAGTAAACGTAACAATTAAATGAGTTCTTATCTTAACATAGATTGTATGGAAGGTATGAAAGAGTATCCTGATAAGTATTTTGAGCTGGCAATCGTGGACCCTCCGTATAATGTTGGGGCTTGTGATGGCAATTTCGGTGGTAAAAAATCAGCTCCTTCAATAGTCAGTGGTAAAATAAATGCAAGGGCATATCAAAATGGGGATAAAACTCCTGATAAAAATTATTTTAATGAATTATTCAGGATAAGCAAAAACCAAATAATTTGGGGGATGAATTATTATCCTCAGTATTTATATCACAGTGGAGCGGTTATATGGGATAAACTGAATGATAAAAACAAGGTCTTATCTGACTGTGAAATAGCTTTCCAAAGTTTTAATAAATTAGTAAGAATATTTAGGTGTGCTTGGGGGGGATTTAATAAAGACGACGAAAGCGTTTCTTTAAAAGTTAGAGTACACCCTAATCAAAAACCTGTCAAGCTCTATACATGGCTTTTAACCAACTACGCAAAGACAGGAGACAAGATATTAGACACTCACGTCGGAAGCGGAAGCAGTATCATAGCATTTGAAAAGCACGGATTTGAATATGTAGGATTTGAGATTGATAAAGATTATTACAATGACAGTTTAAAACGGATTGAGAAACATAGAGAACTTTTAATGCAAGAAACAATATTCAATGATTGAAGGAACTTCTTTAAATATAGAAGCGAGTCGAATATTTACTTTAAATAAAGACTCTACAAAGAAAATCAAATGTAACGAAGGCGGTGCAAGAAGTACTAAGACTTATTCAATCTTACAAGTATTAAGTTTTGTTAGAGCCTTAAACGAAACAGGACAAATCTATACAATAATAAGAAAGACTTATAATGCTTTACGTGATACCGTTATGAGAGACTTCTTTGATATACTCAATGCACAAGGAATGTATAGAGAAGCTAATCATAATAAATCTAATTCAGAATATTTATTAAACGGAAATCTAATTGAGTTCAGAGGATTGGATCAACCACAAAAAAAGAGGGGCTCTAAGCGTAAAAGACTTTTTGTCAACGAAGCCAATGAAATAAGTTTAGAAGATTGGATGCAGTTAATAATGAGAACAACGGGAGAGGTTTTCTTAGACTACAACCCCTCAGAAGAATTTAGCTGGATATATGACAAAGTAATACCAAGAGATGACTGCGAATTAATCCACTCAACCTACAAAGATAATAAATTCTTAGAAAAGGAAATCATAGACGAGATTGAAAGATTAGAGGTTGCTGACCCTGACTATTGGGAAGTGTACGGATTGGGACTGAGAGGAAAAGCTAAAGAGTTGATTTATTCTAACTGGGGTGTATTTAAAGAACTCTCACAGAAAATAGATGAAACTTTTTACGGATTAGACTTTGGTTATACAAACCCTACCGCCTTAGTTAAAATTGATTTATGCGATACGCTTCCTTATATGACAGAAATGTTATACAGAACACACCTAACAACCCCGATGATAATTACTGAACTTGAAAATTTAAAAGTTAATAAATCAGATTACATTTATGGAGATAGTGCTGAGCCTGGCAAGATAGAAGAAATATCACAAGCGGGATATAATATACACCCTTCCGATAAATCTGTTTCGGATGGTATAGAGTTCTGTCAAAGGAAAAGAATGTTTATTCAAGGTGCTAACTTAGAAAAAGAAATCAAATGCTATAAATGGAAAGTAAACAAAGACGGAGTAATTTTAAAAGATGACCCTGTTAAATTTAATGACCACTTATGCGATGCTTTTAGATATGCAAGATATACACACACTAAACAACCCTCCTATGATATAGGGTGGGTGTAGGAGTAGCAGTAATATAAAATAAAAGTGAAAAACAAATATTATTATGAACAATACTACTGGTACGGTCATAAAGTATATAAAATGACAAAACGGGAATATGACTTGTTAAAGGTACTACGTAGACGCAAGGTCTCGAAGTTCATTAACCTACATAAATATAAAGCAGTTCGCTTTACCTACCGGCTCTTCAATAAACAAAAAAAATAATACCTTTCAATATATAACCTTTTGCAGTTATTTTTGTATGTGGAAATATATTTATATATATTAGCTGCATACTATATCGGTATAGTAATAGGTTTATTTATTGCTATATCCACTTCTTATTTATTTCATAAAAAGTTTTTAATTGAACGAAAAAAGAATATAATTCAAAGCGAAAAGCTCGTATTACATTTAAAAGATTTAAAAAGAGTCAACAAGTTTTATTCAGCCTTTACTAATTAATGGATATATTCGACCAGATAAATAGAGAGACTAACCAATTACAGCGACACTTTAACACAGTTCAAGACCGTGATCAATGGTGGCAACCGATTTCGGGACTTAGTTTATACGACCTCCCAGCGAATCAAGACGCTTACCGTTCATTTGCCTATGCTTGTATTCACAAGGGAGCGATTAACTTTGCTAAGGGACACCCTTCAGTTTACAGAGAACAATTTAAAAAAAGAGTTGAAATAGAAACACACACATTTTTAAAACTTACGAAAAGGTTAAACATTTACGGACAATCCTACAAGGATTTGCTTTACTGGTTATATACACAAATGAAAATGTACGGCTTCCAGATATGGAGAATGCCTACATTGAGTTTACCGATAGGGGGTGAATGGTTAATGGATATAGTTCCCGTATCTTCAAAGTATGTTACACCTGTTTTTAATTCACAAAACACTTTAATAGATTATTACGAATATACACACGGGAATAGTTCTGAAAAACTCTATCCGAAAGACATAGTAATTTTCAAATATCCTAATCTTGATAATCCTTTGCTTTGGACTGCTCCGGTTAGTAAATTTAATTTCACTCTTGATATAGATTATTTACAAGGCAAACAAAATAAAAGTTTATTACTTAATAATGCAAGGATACCTGGAGTTTTACAAATACCCGGAAAGGTAGGAGAGGAGTTTAAAAAATCCAAACAGCAACAATGGGAGCAGGAACAGGCAAGCCCCGAGAATGCGGGTAAGATAGCTATGTTGGGTGATGGTATGAAATACATCCCTAACCAGTTTTCACCTATGGAAATGGATAACAGGCAATCACGATTAGCGATACGGGATGAAATATGTACGATATTAGAAATTGACAAAACTATAATGGGAATTACAGAAGATGTCAATTTAGCTAACAGTAAATCAGCATTAGAGAACTTTACTTATAATACATTAATACCTTTCTCAGATACTTTTTTTGAGCCACAAATAACAGCTTTTGGGAAACGGCTTTACGGAGAGAGGTTTATATTTGATAACGAATACGTATTTGAAACAAATAGAGAATTACAATTAAAAACAATCAAGACTTACACTGAGTCAGGTAAATGGACTGATAACGAAATAAGAGACCTTGACGGATATGAAAGCGTTATAGATGAAAGAGCAGATTCAATTTACAGACAAGACTTTTTTACTCCGATAGGAGAAACAGAAAAAGAAAAAGATGAAGAATAACATACACTCAGAAGGAATAGCTAATTATACTAATTCATTTATTGAAGCTAATGATAGTGAATTATCTTTGGTACACTATGCTTTAACGGATGAAATCAATTTAGGAAACCAGAAATTCAACCTAAATGGATATAAAGATGACTATGCCCCTAAACGTCCGAAGGTTTTATTTAATCATGGATTGGATGGTTTATGGTTTGCAGAGGAAACAGATCCCCGCATTTCTTTTTTATATATGTTAGGGAGGAACGAATGGACTGTTGTAACAAATAACAGCTTAAAGGAAAAAACTGTTTTCAATAAGAGTAATGAATTAGCAGTTGATTTATACCATGCTTATAAAAATGGGGATTGGACTGACTGGAGTGTAAGATGGGCTTTTACTCAAACGGATGGAAAGATTGACAAAAACGCTTTTGAAGAAAAGGATAACATTTTATATGTAAATAGCTTTTGGACTCCTGAGTATAGTGCGGTGTTTATGGGAAAAGACACTGGAGCGGTAACTGATTTAATGAGTCATTTAAACGATTATAAAAGCGATATATTTAAAAACCACGTATCGAAGATTCATTTAACCAGTCAAGTACAAAACAGCGATGAAGTTGAAACACTCAAAACAGAAATCGCAGAATTAAAATCAACAATTGAAAACACTCCAGATGACAAGGTACAAGACATTTTAAAAGAAGCAAACGAATATACAAACGGAGCTATTAAGAAATATGCTGAATTACTAAAACCGAAATTATTAGATATAACAAACAATATTAACGATTCAAATAAGATAATTTTAAATAATGATACAATTCTTTCAACTATGAGAAAAGAATTAAGACTCATAGTAAAAGAAGAAATTACTGGCGTAATTAGTGAACAACTCGGAAGGGTTTAAGTTCATAGCGATTGCAGGTAAATAATTATAAATCTAAAAAACGATAATAATGGATACGAAAACACAAAACGAAGTTTTTACCAAACTCACAGAGGAAATTACTCCCCTTGTTGAAGATGGTAAAATTGAATCTTCTAAATTAACGGAAGTTCTTAATCGGATGAAAGAGAACGATACAGCAACTCCTACTGCTGAAGAACTGAAGATAATTGAGAGGGAAGATAAGATAAATAAACTCTTGGAAGATTCTAAAAACCAATTTGCAGAACAGCAAAAGTCTAATATAATTTTTAACGATGCACTTTTAAAGCTAAGTGGAAAAGGAAGTGCTACACAAGATTATATGTGTCTTAATGCAATGCAAGAGGGTGAAATAAACAAGGTTAGAGAAGAAGATAGAAACGATTATACTTTTGGTAGGTATATTGAATGTATGGCTAATAAGTTTTTAAATAAAGCAAGTGAGGCTGACCATAAATATCTTAATGCTGTTCAATCAACTTTGACAGATGCGGCAGGTAATTACACTCTTGAAACTCAGGTCTTACAAACTATCTTTGATGACTTGTCAGAAACGGGAAGATTCTTTTCTGAAACAACCCCGATTAATTTCGCTAAAGGTAAGGGTAAAACAAAACAGATTCCTACTGTAGCAAGTACGGGACACCCGACACCAGCGAAAGTATCTGAGGACGGAGCAAAACCAATTCAGAACTTTACATTCACACAAATTGATTTAACATTAATCAAGTATGCTTGTATAGTTCCTTTCACTAAGGAATTTGAAATGTATTCTCCGTTAGATTTTGCAAGTACGGTACGAAGATATGCAACTGAATGGTTCGGAGCAGTATTTGATGACATTCTTTTTAATGGCGATGCTAATATAAATGGACTTCAAGACATTTCAACTACCAATGCAACGATAACAGGTACACAAATGGCAGGACTGACAGTAAATGATTTACTTGATGTTATCGGTGGTATGAGAAGTGGTGATATGGTAGGTGCTAAATGGTACTGGCATCCAACGGTATGGGCTAAGTTATTCCAAAAAGAAAACACAGCAGGTCAAAGAGAATTTCCGTTAAATGATATTAACGGAAGAACTCTTTTAGGATTCCCGGTAATAGTAAGTGATTATATGCAAACTTATGTAAGCGGTGCTTCTGCAAGTACTGACTTTGGTTATTTCGGTAACTTAAAGAAATTATTTGTAGGAAAATACGGTGGATTGGATATTTCATTTAGTGATCAAGCATCTTATGTAAGCGGTGAAACAACCGTTCATATGTGGCAAAAAAACGAAATGGGATTCAGGCTTGAGATGTTTGTTGATATGGATTGTGCATTTCCCTCAAGGATAACAGCAATCAAAACAGCAGCAGCTTAATTTTTTAAACTTTAAATAACAAATAAAATGGCTAACGAAAAACAAATAGATACTCTTATTGATAAGCTTGATAAGGTTATTGATTTGCTCGTAGTGTCTAAAAAAATCACTTTGCCTGAGGAAGATACGGGAAAGAAAGAATCCTATATAATTAAAAAAGACCCGAAGAAACATAAAAAAACAGGTACTCCGGAACATCCACGAGTATACTTGTTATCGGTTTTAATTGACGGGGTTACTTTCACCACAGGTGATAAGGTTGATTTAACACCAAAGCAATTAGCGAGATACGGTAAAGAGAATTTCGACAAATATGATGAAAAACTTTACATCGAGAAAGATGGGAAATATATTTTGAAACCTAAAAATTAATAAAGATGAAAAAGAAAACTATATTCACGGCAATAGGGAGTTTCGTTGTTGCTCTTGTGGTGTTCGGTATCCTTACGGCAGGTGGGTTTGATGACAGTAAAAGCGGTTATTTAACTGAGTCTACTAATTCCTCAAATACCGATACGATTAGGACTGCGGGGGATAGTGCCGATACTTCTAACGAATTTATTAACGCTGATGCAAATGGTAATATGTTCAAATATTTAATTGTTGAATATATCCAGGCAGCAGCCCCGATAAAAGAATTAGTTGTGGCATCCCCTAACATTGAGGGTATCAGAATGACCTATGACGAAGCAGATTCAACTATAAAGTTATGGGCTAATCGACATTTAGGCTGGGTACAACTTGGTTTTTATGCACAGGTTACCAGTACTATGACCAATACTTTAGCTTTAACGACTTCTGCGAATGACACCATAGCAGGGACTACGACTAATGCGTCTTATGATACGTTAACAGCAGCCTTAACAGACCAAATTACTGTACAAAGTACAGGAGCAAATGCAAATGATAGTGTAAGAACAATCACAGGAACAATAATGAATGATATTGAAGGGACTGAAACCCATTCAATAATTAACGATGGTTCGGGAACAATTACAGGGACTGAAACGACAACTATGACAGACCCGACTAAAATTATATATGAATTAGTGGTAACTCCTGACTCTGGTACTAAGACAGTGGTTTTCGCAGTCAGGGGTACAAATTACCTTGTTGGTTATTAGTGCATAGACACTGATTAAGGGGTGTCGGAATGAATAGGCAAAGTATATCGAATAATTGACACCCCTTTAATTTTAAAAATATAAATATGAAAATAAAAATAATTTTAATACTCGGATTCTTATTAATGGCTTCTGTTTCATATTCGCAGGGGTTTATTACTAAACAATTAAGGGGAACAGACACAACTGACAGCGTATTAGATTCTTTAACGAGGCATTATACGGATAGTTGTGATAACTTTCAAAGTGAAATGGGTGGATTGTTTGATAGGTGGTATCTAATGACTATAGCAGTTGATGACACAGTTTATTTAAGTTCAGATGCGACATTCCCTGCTAATAATACAACAACCCTATACCCTGACGAAACGGAGACTTTTGGTGATTATTGGGTTTTTAGTTTTCAGCAATGGTTTATAAAATCAAATTCAGATGACGTTGTTACTTATCGTTATTGGTTTTTGGGGGACTAATGATAACACTTGCACAATTAAAATTATATTTAAACATTCCTGATAGTGATACCGATAATGATTCCTATTTAAAGGGTGTTATCTCAAAGGCTCAATCACATCTTGAAAGTTATTTAAATTGGGAAAGCTTACAAGAAACTGAATACACAAAGAAGTATAATTATTTGAATATTCAAAGGATTGTCGATAATATAATTAATTTAAGGTGCAGAGGTGTTACGGAAATAACTGGTTGGGTTTATAGAGATAGTGATAATAACGAGTCTAATTTATTTAGTGGCGATAATACAATTACTAATTCTACGGAAATAATCGGTGATAATTCTGTTAAAGTTTTTAAAAAGATATATTTAGGCGAAATGTTCCATATAATAACTTTTAATGCAGGATATACATTTGAAACATTAACGGGAACGGTAAGCACTACAATAGGTGATGCAACGGTTACTGGGGTTGGTACAGCCTTTGAAACTGAATTAGCAGTGAATGATTATGTAATCGTAGGGAACGAAAGAAAGAAAGTTCTAAGCATAACAGATGGGACTCATTTTGAATGTACCGATACTTTTTATAGTGCTAATTCAGGAGTATCAATTACATTGACTACCTTACCAGATATAATAAGAGAAAAGATGGAAGAGGTCGGAGCAGTGATTTTCAAGAATAGTTATAGAGGCGATGGTACTTTAAGGGAGTCAAGCAAAACAATGAATCAAGGCGGTCAAAGTACTACAATAGCTTTAAAGAAACTTGATTTAAGTGAATTAGATGTTTACAGAAACTATCAATAACTTCGTTAATGAGCAAGAATATAGGAATAGACATATTAGCTAAAATTGGAAGTTGTTTACTTAATGTTACAACTGCGAATGGTTATACTGCTATGAATCTCAATTCTGACACAGTAAAGGAAATAGAAGTGGAATTTGAGGACTGGAATGGAAAAGAATTAGCTACTTATAGTTTGAGCTATGAACAAGACAAGGAAATTGGAAGTTCGAGGGGTATTCTTGATAATGAATTACTTGCTAACATAGATTTCTATAAAAAGATAACCGATAACACAACTGTTTCAAGAATGACTGAGAAAATGATATATGATTTAAAAGCATTCGTCTATCAGTTTAAGTCATTTAGACCAGATACACTGAATTTTAAAAGTGTTAGCAACCAATATCACACGATTGATAAATGGGGTGTTGTTGGGAATATAGATAGAAATATGGATTTCGGACAAAAGAAAATAGGAGTTGGTATAACAATAAATATTCTTTTTAAACAATTCCCAGAGCAATTATGATTTTTAAAGATATTACAATATTAGAGATGTTTGAAACGAATGGAGATGGCTTTTATATTGTTCGTAGAATCGATGGGATAAAGATAGGAGAAATATGGTTAAAACCAGAACCGTTCTTTTTATCACTTAGTCCTAATATGGCATGGCGTATGAATGAATTGGAATATATAATTAATTTTTGCAAAGGAGATGTTTATTCTCCAGATAAGGTGTTTGGAAAAATATTTTATGAAAATTGTAAATCATTAGGAAATGATTAGTGCTTGTTTAATATTGTACAACTGTGAAAAGTGGATTGCAAAGACAATTGAATCTATAATCCCTCACGTTGATGAAATTATTTGTGTTGTTGATGAAAAGTCAAATGATAACACAGAAGATGTTTTAATGAGTTGGAAAGTTGATTATGAAATTAACATAAAGATTTTCAAAAGAAAGTGGAATGACAACTTTGCAGATGCTAAAAATTATGCAATAAGTAAAGCAAGCGGAGATTACATATTATTTATTGAAGGGGATGAAATATTATTTGCTAAGACTCCTTTAAAAAACTATATAGAGTTTTCTGAAAAAAGAGGTGCGGGTGCTTATGCTTTTAAAATTCATAATCAAGATAACAAAGGGCGTAAAACAATCTTTAAAAATATAAGACTGTTTAAAAACATTCCTGAAATTTATTATGAGTTTGAAAAAGATGCTGTAGTTGATAGGACTGTTTTAAAAGCGGGTTATAAGATTGCTCAAATAGAAGATATTTATGTAGAACACAAAGGACATATATTACCAGACAAGAAAATGATTCCTAAACTTGAAAAGCAAATAGAACTTTTATTTAAGCAGTTAAAAAACGAACCTAAAAACAGTATGGTAAATTTCCATATTGGAGAAACTTATCAAATATTGCATAACTTAACTAAGAAAGAAAATTATTTATCAGATGCTATTACGTTTTTAAGTTTAGCAGCAACAGATGGACTTTATACTGGCTCAAAGGCGATGTGCTTTTATAGACTTGCAAGATTATATTATGATACTGGAAGTTACGGGGTTTGCACTCAATACATCGAAAGGTCTTTAGAGTTAATCCCTAAACAAGTTTCAAGTAGGGCTTTAATGTTTCTTATTTTAAAAAATAACGGATACAATAAAGAGGCTCAAATAGAAGCTGACAAGATTAAAAAAATAAATGGTAATTCAATGTTACCAAACGACAGATATTATTCTGAAAAAGAATTAACTGATATTTTCAAAAATTAAATCAAATTAAAATGACACCTTCAAACGTAGCTTATGACCCGACTGCAATTCAAGACGCAGATGGTAGGTCTATATACATAAGAGAGAGAAATAACTTAGGCGGTGCTTTAGGAGCTGCCGATCCCTTTGTGAGAGCAATGGTTAAGGGAAGTACTGAATTTGTAAATGAACAACCGCTTGAATCTGTTTTTTCTTCTGCTAAGGAGCAAGTAGGTGAAAAATATGGAGAGCATACTGTTAAATTTACTATTAAAGTTATGCAAACCGATATTGACACGGAAAACTTCTTTAGAGAAGATGTAAAAGGAAAATTCTATCAAATAGTAGACTTTGCGGGAATTTCCAGATATTCAAACACTCTTGAAAGGAATATGCAGAAAGTTAGATTTTTTGCTTTGTGTAGGATAACTCCTAAATACTCCGAAAGTACACCTGACGGTAGAGAAACAGAATGCGAAGTAATTGTAAAACCTAATCCAAACGCAGCACCCATTGCTTTAGCGAATTGCGGAGCATCAGTAACAGGTCTTACAACCGCCGATGTTGAAAACAACCTTGACACTTCCGCAACAGCGACAAACGGATGGGATGCAACCAACTTTAGTGTTGCAAGTGGGAAGTACTATGACATTGAAGAAGTGAAAATGGCGGAGGATATTTAAGATGAAATATAAACTGTTAAGTAATGGGTGGATCCGTAATAACGACACTCATAAAACGGGTGATGAAATAGAAGAAAACAAATTACCAAAGACCATTTCAAATGGTAAAAAGGTAATTGATTGGGAACTGTTGAAAAAGTCAGGCGTAGAACTCGAAAAGGTCGAATCGAAAACCAGATTGAGAGATGAATAAAATAACTATTCAAGGTAAGGAATGTTCTTTTAAAATGCCTTTGGGCGTTTATAAAAAGAATTACAAGTTCTTCCAAAAACTTGAAAACCCTTTAGCAGATACCGATATTAAAAAAAGTATTGCAAAGATTAATAGCAATTATAAATCGGAAGTACTTAAAATATCTAAACTTGATTTATCTCAGGATGTTAAGGATGACTTAATCGCAATGGAAAGAGAACTTTTAGAAAGCGAAAAGCAAATACTCATTTCTATTACAATTGATGAACAGGTTGACTTGCTAAAAACTGCTATTGAGGGAGATGTTAATTGGGATGAAGTCGATATAATTGAATTAGGACAATTAGTCAATGATATTATAAAAAAAAATACGTAACTGAAAACGAGGAGATTGAGCCCTTACTTTCAGAGATTGGCAGACTTCAAAAGCAGTACAAAGCGGATACAAAAGACACAAAGACCTTACCTGACTGGTTGATTCGACCTGAGAACTGGAAGTATGAAGGAATGATATATTTCCTTGCAAAGACATTTGGACAATGTAAATACTACGTAGAGAACAATTATACAAGATATGATTTTTTTGAAACGTTCCTTTTATTTACTTATGAGAATATGCAACAAAACTATATGCCTAAATGATTGAAGTTGAAACGAAATTAGACGGTCAGAAAGTAACAACTCTCAGCCCTTTTGTTAAATCAATAAAGGGTATGGGTAAGACTATTTTAAAGCCCTCTATGATTGAACGTTTAGCACAAATCGTAAGAGCAGAACAACGTTATAGAATTTCAAGCGAAAAACAATCGGGGGGTGGTGGTTTAAGAGATTTAAAACCATCGACTTGGAAACGTAAAAAAACCAAACATAAGCTAATTGAAACAGGTCGCTTATATAAATCAATAAGAAGTACAAAAGATAGGGTATTTATTGAAGGTCAAAGAGCAAAGATAGGAGCTTATCTACATTTTGGAACTAAACGGATAAAGCCTTTTAATTGGTGGGGTGTTGATTCCGACTTAGAAAATAAAGCAATTGAATATTTAAGTAAAGAAATAACTTTCGATGGCAAGTAGTAAAAATTTAGAAATAAAGATAAAACCTAAAGTAATAGGTAAAAATGAATTTACCTCTCTTGCAAGTGCTTTAGATAAGATTAATAAATCTTTAACAGGGATTCATAAAGCAAGTATAGTAACTTCTAAAAGCACAAAGACTTTAGCGACTGCAAAAAAGAAGTTATCTAAAGTGAATATGACTTTAGTAAAAGGCTCACAAGCTCACATCCAGCAGCTAAAAAGACTTCAAAAGGGTTTGAGCACTACTTCTAAAAGATACCATACATTACAAGCAGGGATTAAAAAATATACTGCTGCACAACGACAAGCAAAAGGAAGTACAGGCATATTCAATGCAGGTCTAATGAATATGGGTAAAAATTTATCTGCAATCGGAATTGGTATTGGAATGGCAATTACTAAATTAATGCAATTGGGTAGGGTTGTTTTGAGAATTGCTAAAACTGTTGTAAATGCTTTTGCTAAACAGGAATTATCTGTAATGAAGTTAAGAAGTGTTCTAAAACTTACTGGAAGTGAAGGGAGTCTAAAAGTATTAACTAAACAAGCGGCAGATTTACAAAAAGTTACTATCTTTGGTGATGAAGATATTATAAATGCTCAGGCGATGCTTGGTACGTTTAAATTAAACGTAGAACAAATAAAGTTATTAACTCCTGCCTTAGTAAGTATGGGAACTTCTTTACAACAAATGGGAAGGGGTGAACAGGACTTGCAAACACTGGCAATCCAAATTGGTAAGGTAGCAGGCACTGAATTAATTAGTTCACTTACCAGGATGGGTGTCGTAATGACAAAAACCCAAACTAAACAACTGAAACTTGCTACAGGGATGGAAAAGACTAAATTACTTGTAGAGATTTTAAATCAAAACTATGGTACTTTAGCAACAGATGTTGGACAAAGTGTTTTTGCAAGATTAGAACAAATTAAACACGCTTTTGGTGATAATTTAGAAGTAGTGGGACAATTATTAACAACCGGATTAGCTCCTTTAGGTATAGGGTTAAAGGTTGTTTTAGAGCTTTTCTCAGAACTCGGTAAAATGTTAGCAGATACTTATGTTAAATTTGCGGATGCAATACGGGGGACTTGGCAAACGGATGAACAAATGAAATCTTTGGCTTCTACCATTAGGGATGCTTTAGTAAAAGGATTAGCTTTTATGTTAGAACATTTAGAAAGACTAATTCCATTAATTGAAGTTACTTCCTTTGAAGTTAAAACGTTAGTAAAAGAAATGGGAGAGGCAGGTTTATTAGGGGTTGCTAAAATTCTTGCAAAAGTACTCGGTAAAATTTTATACTATGCACTCCAAGGAGTTATTCAATTATTAAAATATTTCGTAAAAGGGATAAAAGCTATTGTATGGATAGGAACTAAGGTTGTAAAAACTATTGGAATGATAGTTGATGCTGCTAAAAGACTTGGTAGGGTACTCGGACAGGCAGCACCTAAAACGTTTTTAGGTGGAGTTTTTAATATGCTTGGAGAGGTGGGTAATAGGATTCAATGGGTAATAGATAAGATAAATGAGTTGAAAGGCGGGACTGCTACAAGAGGTAAATACTTACCACAGAAAAGTCGAAGGCAGGCAGCTTTTGATGTATATGGGTTGATGGAGAAAGATGAAACAACGACAGGAACAACTAAAAGCGGTACAGGGAAAACCAAACAAGATTTAAAAGAAATAAACAAGGAAGAGGAAGAGCTACAGCGAATCTTAAATGCTAATAATATCATTTGGGGTAAGACTGCTGATTTCACAAAACAGACTTTAGACGCCTTAAAAGAAATGAATCAACTTGCACCTAAAGAATTAGGGCAGGGGCTAATGAATTATGAAGAATGGAGATTAACAAGATTAGAACAAAGCTCTTTAGCAGATTGGGAATCTAAAAAAGGTAAGGATATTGGTTTTGAGAAAATGGTTGATGGTTTGCAAGAGGCATTTTCAAGCGTAAATAGTGTCCTTACTAATATGATGGATGCCTTAAATATAAAAGCACATACATTTATAGGACAGATGGTAAGCGGGTTTAATACTGTTTTAAGTATTATACAAACTATAATGTCAGTTATGAATGCCGTTGATACCATAACGAGTTTTATTGGTATGATTATACCAGGTGCAGCAGGAGGTGCTGGAATGCCGTCAGGTACACAAGGGGGAGCAGGAGCACCTGCGGGAACGCCTACAGGGAACTCAATCACAAATATAATGAATACCATAAATAATAATACTCGAATAGTTGAAGTTCCTTATGTAGCCTCTACAAGAGTTGAGGGTAGGGATTTGAAATTAGTTTTAACAAGAGAAAATAAAAATGATTCTTTTAAATCGGGTGATTTATAATGCTAACAAATTGGATTAAGACATATAATGTTCCGACAGGTACAATGACATTCCAATTTGATTATGATAATCAATATAGGGAATTAGACTTTGATGTTATCAAGGTAGCTAAATTTAAATATGGATATGAAGATGACGATGCTCTTACATTTTATCCGAACTCGGTAACAATGGAGTTTGACGATCCTTACAGATTTAATTATGAAGTATTAAAATTATCTATAGGACAGTTTAATAATACCTTTCCAGAAAATTACGGAGATTACAGTGGTGTTTCTATTTGGCATAACAGGGCTTTAAAATTTAAAGGTTATATAAATCCTCTTACTTTAGAGTATAAAGACTCAGATAGAACAGTGTCATTTGAAGTGGTTGATAGGTCGAGAGGTTTAAATGATATGAGTTTAGAACTCCCTGACGGGTGGACAGGACAGGCAATGTATGGATTAGGTGAATTGGTACATGAAATATATAAAAAAGTGTTCCCTGACTTAGACGGTACTATTTATACAAGTAGAACTTTTACTAACGGAATATATGTAAATCACGATTGGACGTTTAAAGGTAAGGATTTATTTTCCTCAGCGACAGCCTCTAAAGATTGGTCAGTTGCGGATGAATTTAATCAAGTTGCTATTAGTTGGAATTATTATACGAATTTATGGGGTGCTGACAGACCTGCTTCCACCTATAGGGATATGATAAAATTATTAGCTTTACAGTTTGGAATGACTATCGGGGCACTTGATTATAATAAAATCTATTTAGTAAAAAGATTTAACGTAGCTAATACATCACCTACAAATATTAATGATATTCTTGTAGAGGGTTATAAAAGGACTTTACATTTAAACGTAATGCACGGAGTAAGGATTACTAATCATTGGCACGCAATCGGTGGAGGTGAAAGAACATTCACTGCGGGGACAGTTGAAACAATTAATTCCGAAGGTGAGTTAAGATACCCTAATCTTGTGAAACAATTTGATACTTATATCGGGCAGTACGATGCCCCTTGGGTGCAATCAAACATATATGTTTTAGATGGTGGAGTTAAATATATGGTTTATACTTATGCAGGAACTGATTTGGGTGTTTATGATCCTGTACTCGGATATAGAGGACATATTTCAAATGTTATATGTAACTGGACTTATCAATCAAGATTAAAACCAAAGGATAGGATTGAATGCGAATTATACGGGACAGATTTTGAGTTAATAGATTTTTTAACAATCACAGACCCTATTTATCCTTCAATAATTTTCAGACCGATGACATTAGAAAAGGATTATTTAGGGAACAAAACTTCATTAACAGGTATAGAAGTATGAGCGAACATTTTGGATATAGTACACCAATTATAGATGTCAAAACAGCTAACGGAACTTTGACTGAAAGGCTCTCATTTCCTTTATGTAATGTCGAGGGACTCCCAACAAATATACAAGAGGAGGTACTTAACTATAAATTAATAGATGGAAAATTAAAACAATTTGTAGTCGGGTATAGATATGAATTTACTTTACATTATAACGAATTAATTACTAAAGATACTTTAAAACTAATATTCAAGATTTTAAATTATAGAGCATATCCGAAAAGAGGACTAACAGAACAAGAATTATGGCTAACACCTTACAGTGATAATCCGAGTAATAGGTATAAAGTACTTTTTACAGGAGAAATCAGTTTTAAAAGCGAAAGCGATATTGATGAAAGTTCGGGCTTTGAAATGCCTGTTTTAAAATTTACTACAGTTGATTTGGTCGATGAAATAATAATGCACGACCCAGATTATACAATTTACTATGCAAGATTTTCAGTATTACCAATAACAGTTTCAATATAAAAACAAAATATTATGGCAGGTTTTAGCATACAATTATTTGAGGCAGATGCAGGGAACTCAAATGCAATGATAGTCTCTACAGGAAAGACAGTTACAATTAGGGTCTCTCCTTATGGCTCAACAACTTACATACTTTCGGAGGTAGGCTCGACAGGTGTTTATAATATAGCAACTGTAAATGATGGAGTTTATAAATTATACGTTGGTGGGGTTGAACAAACACAGTTCGGAACGTTTTGGATAGGCGATGACGCTCCGAGATTCGACACGATAGCAGAAAGAACCGCAGCTACAGGGGTTACTATAGATGGTATTCTTTTGAAGGACTCCTTAAATGCTTCGAGTATAATGGCTTTAACAGGAAACCAGACAGCGACAGGCATTAAAACGTTTTCAAGTGTCCCAAAGGCTTCCGCAGCAGCGACACAAACAACGGAATTGATTCGTTGGGATGAGGCAATGCGATTAGCAGATGATCAGACAGCGACAGGCATTAAAACGTTTTCAAGTGTCCCAAAGGCTTCTGCAGCAGCGACACAAACAACGGAATTGATTCGTTGGGATGAAACGGTAAGAACCTCAGATACACAAACAGGATTAGCGGGGAATAAGGCTTGGAC